>Ga0209644_1000131_pt1 | contig 23373 bp, 30 predicted proteins | sample ETNvirome_2_1000_FD_184069 | JGI IMG/M metagenome (GOLD analysis project Ga0209644, IMG submission 184069) | Marine viral communities from the Pacific Ocean - ETNP_2_1000 (SPAdes) (version 2) | ecosystem: Environmental > Aquatic > Marine > Oceanic | place: Pacific Ocean | collected 2013-06-22 | reverse complement strand
TGACCCATACTCCTTTTCATTCGGTCTGAACTCTTGGTTGCACTCATCACGGCCCATAATAATGTAGCTCATAATGCTAACTCCTCATGCCGAAAATGGCAGATCAGCCTCATCCAGCTCAATCTTGCGGGGCTTGGCCTTTGCTGCAGCTCTACCCCTGGGAGGTACATCGTCATCAGAAGGTGCATAGGCGCCTTTTGAGTCGAGCATCTGCATTTCATGGCAGACAATCTCTGTGCTGTAGCGCAAAACACCATCCTGCTCCCAATTCCTGGTTTGCAGCTTACCCTCGATATAGAGCTTGGACCCCTTGTGTACATACTTCCCAACAATCTCAGCCAGACGATTGAAAAACACCACTCGATGCCATTCGGTTTTCTCTTTCTGTTCACCGCTGGTTTTGTCCTTCCAGTTCTCGCTCGTTGCCAGCGACAGATTTGCCACCGTGTTGCCATTGGGCAGCTCTGTCCCGTCAGGGTCGTTGCCCACATTGCCGATCAAAATTACCTTGTTAACGCCTCTCATTTGCTGTTGCTCCTTGCAGTTACCACTGCGTGAATGATCTCTTGTGTTATTAACTCCACCTCATTCTCAACGTTCCAGACCAGCTGAGGGTCCGGTGCGTACAGGACCGATGCAATGGGAGGATCAAAATCAGGGTGATAGGAGATGAACTGGCAGCTCGTTGCACCCAGGTGATGCATGCAGGCGATCTGTGCCAGCATTTGTGTTTCGTATTTCGCCGGAATAATAAAATCATGCAGAAACGTGAAGTGTGTATGCTGCTCTGGACATTTGATTTCCACCAAAACAGAAGCGTCATCCTGCATCACGCCATCAGGCGAAGCCCCAAAATAGGGGATTGTTTCATGCAGCTGAAAAGGGACATCAATGATGCGCTGTCCGGTGATGTCCTCCCAGGCTTGTTTAGCATGGGGTTCACGCTCCAGGCCAGTCTTCATGGAATAACTCTGGAAGACAGAGGCCATTTTACCCGTGAACTGCTCTGCCGCTTTAGACAGCACCAGCGACCTCCTCTGCGCCGAATACTCACCGTTTCTTTTGGTTTGGATGGCATCATGTAAAATGGATGCAGTAATCGCCCCGATCCGGTCAGGATTATTCGAAGGGTTCTCCTGGTGCGGGTTAAGCTGCCTGGTCATCGGCTAATTCTCCCATTCGCAAGCGCAAAGCCTTTTCCCAGAGCCCAATCTTTTTTACAACATCAGGCTCAAATTTCGCATTGATCTTTGTCATTACCTTGTTGAGGTCAGCCACTGAGCCTGTGATGGTTTTCTCATCCAGGTTATAGCCCACGCCAGCCCACAACATTGCCAGCGCAGCTGTGAGCGGATTGGCCTTCTCAGCCTTTCCCTGCGACTTGGGTTTTTTTGTGGCTTTGCTGGGTTTGGGTTGGGGTTGGGATTGTTGGGCCAGGGCAACGGTCAGTTCATCTGCAGAGGCATATTCTGTGCCAGCAAGTCCAAGGCACGCCAAGCTGCGACCAATAGCCGAGGTTTCACAATTTTCGATATGGGAGGTTGTGTTGATTTTCGTTGACCCAGCAACCTCATGGGCAATGCCGGTGGCTTTTACCACACCCTCTGGATTCCGCACGGTTGCCTTGATGACGCAATCACCGGCATTGAAATGGGTGATCTCGGTCTCAATTGCCCAGTCTTTGAATGCCTCTCGAAATTCGTTGACCCGAAGCACAACTGTCTTGTAATCCTTGCCGTGCATGTTCACCACGCCTTTCTTCGTCATGCGATTTCTCCTTCAGCTCGTTAAATTCTTCGTTGCTTACCGCTCCCCAAAGAGCCAGCACCACAGCGACCCTGGCAGCATTTGCTAATGCGACTTTAGACATATATATAATTTGTATTCATTTTACTAATGTGAGAATCCAAAAAAAAGCTACCGAATGTCGATAACTCCAATGACCTTACCAATCACCGCATCCTTTTTTGTCAGCTGGAAAACAGAATTCTTAAATTTTGGATTCACCAGCTCGCAATGCCCTTCACCCATCCACCTCGCAAAGGTGAGTTTCTCCTGTCGCAGCAAGGCTGCATCATCCCCTGGCTCCGGGGACACGTCACAATCCACTACAGCCAGCACACCGGCATTCAGAGAGGGTGACATAGCATCGCTGGCGATTTTGAAAGCAAAGGTATTGGCAGAGTGCGATGCCGGAAACGATATGTGTTCAGGTGTAGCCTTTGCCCTCGCTGTCAGCGTCCCTGCTGCTACATTACGCACCAGTGTTGTAACTTCCTTGTTTGATCCCTCAACCAACGCAATGTCCTTATCTGTGACACCAACAACTGGATACCCTTGTGCTAAAGCAGCTAATCGAGGCGAGAACTCCGCAACTTCGCAGCCGATATGCTGGGCGAAGATGATTGCGCGTTCCAGGTTGATTGCTGAAAAGCCTGTCAGGATCTGAGAAACTCGACTCTGACTGACACCCAGCGTGTTCGCTATATCCACCTGCTCCAGCGGTTTGTCACCTCTGGAGACTTGTCCGGCAACTCGAATTTTGTAGAGCCGGTTAAGTTTTCTGCATTCTTGTAGCTGCTGCTCAGTAGGCATACACCCGATATTAGCTAACCTAATGGGTGATTACTATAATTAATTTGAAAATATTGCCAATACGCATGATTTTTGCATAGTTTGCAGGAAGGAAAAACATCAAATAATAACTATTTAAGGCAAAAATTGTGGCATGGTAATCGATTGCGTTGTGGTCTGGTTAGCCCGAGACTTAATTACAAAAAAAGAAAGCCACCAAATCAATCAAAAAAACCAATGCCGCGGTATACTCACCAGGTCATGGACAGCAAACAAAATGATCTTAATAAGCTGCGCAAAGCGTGGCTTTTTGTAAAAGCTGCAACAGGGAAAACGCAGGTACAAGCCAGCGAGGAAATGGGGTGGGCGCGGAGCATGTTTTCTCTCATACTCACAGGCAGGGTGCGCCTGACCGAAAACAAGCTCTACACAATCTCGAATTACCTGAGCATTGACCCGCTCAGCATCAACCCACAGGCCTTTTTGCCCAGGTGGTCTGCACTTCCAATTCACTATACAGCCAGTGGACAACCGTCTCCCGTTGGAACCCATTGGCTGGATTCGGCACAAAAATCAGACCAGTTCACTGTGCTTGTTGATATTCCCACAAAGGTTATGGTGGGTGAGGACGCTGCCGGCATTGGCGGTTTTTCAAATATTCCAATAAACACAATTTTACTGTGTGCGCCAAATCAAAAACGTGTAATTCAGGGCCACTCACGCAACTGGAAGCCGATTGATACACCCCTTTGGTGGGTGATGACCCCTAATAAGAACCAAATTATTCGAAATCCAGTCAAACCAAAGATGCCGAAGTCAATAAAAGTTGTTCAAATCATCGCCATCTACTTGCTGTAAAATAGTTAAATATTTAGTGTTTATTATATTGCCTTTGGTAATTGGGTGGGTTAAATTTACCTGGTGAAAAACGCAATAAAACAATTCAAAAACCAGGCCTGCAAGGAAAAACAGAAAAAACTCCAACCCAATGGTCGCGCCTGGTCCTATCGGTACTTCGCGGATCAAACAAACTTTACAGAGCAACATCTCAAACGCATCACCTCCCCAAGCTACCCGCAAAGGCCTTTCCTGGATGAAGCCATCACCATTGCGACAATCCTGGACATACCGCTGACAAAGGCCGTTGGTTTCTGCAATGGCTGCAGTCAGACCAAGGCTTTGGGCTCGATGTCGAAGTTCATCCTCGATGAGCTTGCCCATGCCCAGGCAGACTATGACCGGCTCGCTCTTCGAATCCAATTGCTCAACAAGCACCACCAAGAAATTATCAAAGCCATCAATAGTTGACACTTTTTTTTGGTTTTGTCATATTAGTGTATTTAATGTGAGTTCAATTTGTTATGTCATCGAGAAGCAAAATTCCCCTGCATGATTTCAAGCAACAATTCTCTCTCACCCAGGGAGAAATCGGCAATATGTTTCATTTTTCCCAGGGGGCTATCTCCGAAATGTTGAGAACAACATCTAACGGCACTCGGCGTTGCTCGGTGAAGCGCGTAGGTAAAAAATGGGAGTTGTATGAAGAAAAGACCATCGGGGTTGGATCGCTCCCTTGGATGTGAGCAGTTCATTGGCCTCGTTGAGAGCATAACGGGCAGCAAGGCATACCAAGAGGGCTCTGAGGTGCGCGTTAGATGCCCCTCCCACCTGGGTTCCAGTGCATCTTTGAGCGTCAGACAGACAGGAGAGCGCCTGCTGCTGTGGTGTTACGCAGGTTGCACAGTTCACGAGATCTGCAAGTCGGTGGGTATCTCGGTGGGCCAGCTCTTTTCCGCAGGGACTCAAGTCAACGAACCAAGATGGAAGCGAGAGCGAAGACAAATTGATAAAGCGATTATCTTTCTCTGGACCGCGGACAGAAAAGCGAACCGAGCCATCACTGAAGCCGACAAAAAAGCGTTCAGGTCAGCCCAAGGGCGCATTGAAAAATTTAACCAAAGCGGAAACAAAGGCTGAAATTGAGGCTGCTGTTGCGCGTTTTTTGGCATCTGGCAAAAAAATCCAGATCATTGAGCCTGGCGAAACCAGGCTGGAACAACACCTCTTCACTAAGGATTGACAGACATGGCTGGCGATTGGATTAAGTGCGAAATCAGTCTGCGCGAGAAACTTGAGGTGTGGCAAATAGCATCGAGTCTCGATCTGGATATTGATGCTGTGGTTGGGAAGTTGCTCCACATTTGGGGTTGGTTTGACCAGCACACCACTGACGGTGACGCTCACTGCGTCACAAATGTGACGCTCTTGCGTTTAGACCACAGTGTCAATGCCAAAGGTTTCTGCCAGGAAATGATGAAATGCGGGTGGATGTTCCTCGAAGATGGCGTGATTAAGATCCCAGATTTCGACAAACACAACGGACAAAGCGCAAAAAAAAGAGCGCAGACCGCCCGAAGAACCGCTAAATATAGGGGGCAAACCAACTGTGACGCACCCAGCGTCACAAATGTAACGCTCAAAGCGTCACCAGAGAAGAGAAGAGAAGAGTATATAAAAAAGAAAACAAAACAAAAAAGATTTGTGCCACCAACCCTTGAAGAGGTCACGACTTATTGCCTGGGTCGTGACAACGGAATTTCGCCGGCAGCGTTTATAGACCACTACGCCACCAACAACTGGATGCGTGGAAGAAACAAAATTTCCAATTGGAAGGCCTGCGTAAGAACCTGGGAGAATAACAAATCCCAATCCACACCTTCCCCTGCGACAGCAAGCTCGGTTCTGCTGTGAAGCCGAATGAGATAAGAGAGTTTTCGGTCCCGTCACTCCAGGTAGCTGCAGGCGATGCGCTTGCCCATCAGGTTATTGACCTGGCTGACCATGAAGATGATTTGATTGTTGAGATGGCAGCGGACCGAAGCATCACCGGCATCAAACTGCCATGGGAAAAAACGCACGAGCTGGTGAGGCTCAGGGAAGGTGAATACTCAGTTTTCTGCGGGCAATCAGGACATTTCAAATCGACCCTGGCATTCCAGATCGCGCTGTGGGCTATGCGTGAGGCAAAGGTGGGGATCGCTTCAATGGAGATGCGAAGGTCTGACGTTGAGGACATCTTTTGTCAACAAGCCGCAGGGGATATGGCTGGTGAAATCCCATCAGAATCATTCAAGCGGCAACTGCTGCGATGGCAAAAGGGCAGGATGCTGCTGTTCGACCACTTCGGGATGATCCAGCCACTCAAAATCCTGGGAGTGCTGCGCAACATGCTGAACCGGGGCTGTGAATTGGTGATTCTGGATTCGATGATGCTTTGCAATGTCACTGACAACCTCGATGCCGAGAAAGCGTTTTGTGCAGAGCTTGCCAAACTGAGTGATGAGTTCTGCGCCCACATCATGGTGATTCACCATACCCGGAAGCTGTCGCGGGAGCAGGGGGGAGTTACCGGGACACCAACCAGGGATGACGTGAGAGGTAGTGGGGCCATCACTGACCTGGCATCGAGCTTGTTCATCGTCGTAAACGACAAGTACAAGGCTGATTTGCTGAGGAGAAAAAACGCCTATGGAGTGACCCTGTCGGAAAAAGAATCCAAATATGTTGAAACCAGGCCATGCCAAAGGCTCATCGTAAGCAAGCAGAGACACAACACATTCGAAGGATCTATCGGTTTGTACAAACACCCATCTCGGCAGTTTTTATCAAAACCGTCAGCCGAGGCGATGAATTTTGAAATCTAGGGGCCAATAAAGTGACCAGGGTGCTGATCGAGGTTGAGGGTGAGGAAGCGATAGAGCTCATCGAGAAAATTGAGCAATTGCGTGAGGTGTTGGAGGAGTTGCGCGAGATGTTGAAGGAGGCTGGGGTCAGAGAGCCACAGGAGTAAATATTATGGTTTCACGATTAATCACAGCGGTAGTGGCGGGGGTAATTGTTGGGGTGCTGACCACTTGGCTCATCTTCCCCAATCTGCCAGAGCCAATACCAGAACCAGAGGCAATACCAGAGCCAACACCTTCAATTCCAGACACCGTGTTCGATGTTGATGGAGTGGGGTGCTGGTTTGAAAATTATCCGGTGCTGAGCTACCGAGTGGCAGATCAAGCGGTGGACGTGATGATAACTTGCAACATCGACATCATCGACCATTATCTGCCGGCGATAGAGAGGACACAGTGACAGCAGATAAAAAACCTCGAAGCAAACGGAAACAGTGCAAATTCTGCAAGACACACCTGGTGCTTAAAGATGCGCTGGTGGTGAATTCATCGGTGGAGAAAGTCTTTTGTGATTGGGCTTGTGTGAATCAGTGGCTGAAAACTGATGAGGCTGCAAAAGCCGGTGAGTTGGTTCTCAAGCGTGACATTCGCCGGCGAAAAGACAATTTAATGACCATCCATGAGCGCATGGCAGAGGCCCAGGTTGCATTCAACGATTACATCAGAACCCGTGACCGATTCAAACCCTGTATATCCTGTGGCGCAGAGCCGTCAGAGTTTGGCAGGGGTGGTGGCAGAGATGCAGGCCACTACAAATCGAGAGCATCCAAGGCTGGCTCAAGATTCAGATTCCATCCGTTGAATTGCTGGGCTCAGTGCAAACGCTGCAACCGGCATCTCAATGGCAATATGGTGGATTATCGCGTCAACCTGGTGAAGAGGATCGGGTTAGAGACGGTTGAGGAGATAGAGCAAAATCAGTCACCGAAAAAGTGGGGACACACGGACCTGCGAAGAATCAAAGCAATCTATAAGCGAAAACGGAAGCACTATGACAGACTCAGGAAACATCAGGTTCAACAGTTTCAGCGTGAAGCTGTTGTGCCAGAACATCAAGACGCTTGAGGGGCAACCACAACAAGCACTGAGCGATCTGAACAGTGCCAAGCAATTCATCGAGGTACTGGCTAATCATTGCCAGGGGAGTTGTGACACCCCCAAAGAAACCAGAATTCCAACCGACAAAGCTGAAATCTTTGAGATTGAGAATTTTATGTCCGGCAGTGAGTGTGATGCGTTGATTCCTGTCATCACCTCAGATCTCCGTACAGGGGGAGTAACCAACAAAGGCAATACAGATCCCTATATCAGGACTTCAAAACATTATTCGTTCAGAACTCAAACACCAACACAGGTAAAAATCTGCGACTTCCTGGGCATTCACCCTAACTATGCCGAGCCGATGCAGGGGCAGCGGTACAAGGTCGGTGAGGAATTCAAGGTTCATTCGGATTATTTTGAGGCTTCCCGTCCAAAGGAATATGACCACTATGCCAGGCAGCAGGGTGGTCAGAGAACGTGGACGTTCATGGTCTATTTGAGCGATGTAGAGAGCGGTGGCGAGACCGAGTTTCCCTACCTCAACATCAAGATAAAGCCAGTCAAAGGGAAGGCGCTGGTCTGGAATAACTTGAATTTCGATGGGACCAACAACACCTTCACCAGGCATGCCAGCTTGCCGGTAATCCAGGGAGAGAAGTTCGTCATCACCGAGTGGTTTCGAAGCCACATCTGGGAATACCCAGCAACCCCGGAGCCGCAGGATGTAGAGTGACAAAGTAGCTATAGCTACAGGTACAGCTATAGCAATCCATTAGGAGTTAGAACTCTGTGACAAATGAAACCGAAATCGACGAAGCAATAAAGCTACTGTCCGAAAAATCAGGCAAGCAGGACGATGCTGGTCAGGCCATGGATTTCTCTCAGGCTGTCTTAAATATGGCGAAGGCAAAGGCCACACTGAGAAATGGCGAGAAGCATGGAACTTGGAAGTGGTGCGATGCGCCTTGACCGCACCGTATAGTGGTGCAGACTACACCGTATGTCGGTGCAGATAAGAAGCCTAAAACGTGGAAAACGTAGGGTGCTGAATTGCAAATGCAAAACTAAAAATTGCAATTGCATTTTTAACCTACCTGGCTATGTTAAAGGCATCCGCCTATGACACCAAAATGGCCCCATACTGACCTGCAGCAATGAGGGGGTAGCCTAGACCCTCTACGATACAATCAACCCTATAAAGTGACTGAATAGGGCGTTTTAAGACAGATACCGTTGACCTAATAGAACTGCCTGACAAGAACTCCCAGGCTCCCTCGTTAATGCGCCGATGCAAGATATCAGCAGGGCCAATACTTCTCTGGCTGCAGCAGTAAAGATACAATCTGTGATTAACTGATTCTTGATTATGCATTAGGATAGTTAGGACACATTAAGGATATTACTGCGTTACAAGCCCTGTGGATAGAATACAGCAACGATATGGACGTACTGGTGGGATAGGGAGGGGATCAGGTAAGTTGGCGTAGATGGCTCTGTAGGCGTAGAGGAAGGAGTTGGGGTAAGCTACGGTTTTTCTTCAGGGGGAACCCTACCCCCCTTTTATTTTCCCCCACCAGTGGGGGATTTGCCCAAAAACCCACGGTCATGACGGGGAATTCCCTCGATCAGCCAGGGTCATGACAGGGAATTCCCTCGGTCTGCATGTTATGTAATGTCACATAACCCTCCGCCGAAGTACGATTAAACCGCCGAACATCACCCACTAATTCCGGTAATTATCATTACCGGAAATAGCGAATCCTTTAATATCAATGGCTTAGCTTATTACTGAAGCATTTATGGTGTGTCACCACTATATGTAGTGTTCAACACCAGGCCAATGCCTCAGCCGAAAGCTCCATACGTTTCCATATGTTCAGGCCTAACTCCTCCTAACTCCTCCTAGATCCTCCTAGACAAGGGGCGATCCCTGTGAATCCCATGGGGTGGGGGAAGAATTTGACACCGGGGGGGCTTTTCGATTTCTGAAATTAAAATTAGTACCCTCCCTCCCACAAAATAGCTGCTACGGTAAATTATGCATAAAGACACAAAAACCCAGATTGCGAGTTACGGTGAACCAGACATCAAGCACCCGCCTGGCAGACCGAGGTTGCGTGCGAAGCCGAGAAAAAAGAGGGCTCCCGGCAGACCAGAGGGGCAGAGGGCAGCGCAGTTGGAGCTGCAGGAGTATATGTATGCTCACCCGAAAAAGAAGGCTGTTGTTGAAGAGATGATGTCGGCTGCTTTGGATTCTGATCACAAGAATCAGGGGATTGCGTGGAAAATTCTCATGGACCGAATGTTGCCTGTGTCGGGTTTCGAGAAGTTGCAGGGTCGAAGTCAGATATCGATCAACATCACCACGCTGGGTGACACCCAGGCCGAGGTTGTTACTGGTGATGTGATTGATGGTGAGCTGGATTAGTGTTGCTTAGGGAGATGCTGAAGCGGCATGAGGGCGTATCCAGGTTTGCTTACCGTTGCAGTTCTGGAAAAACGACTATTGCGTGTGGCAGAAATATCGATGCGGCTGGGGGATTGGGTTTGTCAGAAGATGAATGCGATTTTATTTTGGACAATGACATTATTCGCTGCATTAAGGAGTTGACTGTTGCTTTTCCCTGGTTTGGCGATCTGGATGAGGTCCGCCAGGACGCAATGGTTTCAACTTGTTTTAATTTAGGTCTGACCAAATTGCTTCTTTTTAAGAAGGCTATAGCAGCAATGGAAGATGGTGATTATGAGCTGGCAAGTGTTGAGTTTCTCGATTCCAAATGGGCATCACAGGTTGGGATTCGGGCAACAGAATTGAGCCAGATGATTTTAAGTGGGGACTACGCTGAAGTGTTATGAGGGACAAGCCACCAACATGGACATGAACATTTCTCTCTTGCCGTGGCAGCAGGAGGTTTGGAACCACAAGGCCAGGTTCAAGGTTGTTTCTGCAGGGCGGAGGACTGGTAAATCTCGCCTGGCAGCGTATTTGTTGCTGGTGAAGGGTTTGTCGGCAAAAGATGGAGAAATATTTTATGTAGCGCCAACGCAGGGCCAGGCCAGGGACATAATGTGGAATTTGTTGTTGGAGCTGGGCAGCGAGGTGATTGCTGGTTCTCACATCAACAACATGCAAATCCGGCTTATCAATGGGATTCAGATTTCTCTCAAGGGGTCCGACAGGCCAGAGACTTTAAGGGGAGCAAAGATTGCCCTGGCAGCGATTGACGAATACGCAAACATGAGGCCAGAGGTCTGGGAGTTGATCATCAGGCCAGCATTGACGGATTTGAAGGGTGAGGCTCTTTTTATTGGAACCCCCACCGGCAGAAACCATTTTTATGATTTGTACTTGCATGCCAAGGATGGGGATGATCCAAATTTTGCAGCGTTTCATTATACAAGTTATGACAATTCGCTCCTCGATAAGGATGAGATTGATGCAGCCAAAAAGAGCATGTCCAGTTTTGGTTTTCGCCAAGAGTTTCTGGCATCGTTTGAGGCACGGGGTTCTGAAATGTTTAAGGAGGACTGGGTTCAATTCTCAGAAGAGGAGCCCTCCGATGGCGATTACTACATCAGCATTGACCTGGCTGGATTCACAGAAGTTGGAAAAACCAAAAACAAAAAAACGAACTTGGACAACACCGCGATCTCCATCGTCAAAGTGAATAATGATGGCTGGTGGGTGAAGGAGATAATCGCAGGGAGATGGGATTTGAAAGAGACCGCGATGAAGATATTTGATGCCGTGCGGGATTATGAGCCAATTTGTGTCGGCATTGAGAAAGGAATCGCAAGGCAGGCAGTGGTTAGCCCTTTGTCGGACCTGATGCGTCGATATGGGCGTTATTTCCAGATCGAAGAGCTGTCCCATGGCAACAAGAACAAGACCGCCAGGGTGATGTGGGCTCTGCAGGGTAGATTTGAGAATGGGGTGATAAAGCTAGGGCCAGGCTTATGGAATGATCAGTTTCTGGATGAACTGTATCAGTTTCCTGACCATCTGACCCATGACGATATGGTGGATTCTCTGGCGTACATCGATCAAATGGTCTCTGTGCCGTATTTCGGTGAACACGAGATGGAATCTTACGAATATGTAGACATTGTGGCAGGGTATTGATCATGAATGATGAACTAAATTTGAGTGCGCTTGAAAATGATGACCTGGCAAACTGGGTAATGAGTAAGGTGGGTGACTGGAAAACCCACTATGAAGCGCAATACCACAAATATTTCCGCGAATACTATCGAATTTGGAGAGGAATCTACGATCCCGCTGACAAAACAAGGCAATCAGAGAGGTCACAGATCATATCCCCTGCGACCTCTCAGGCGATTGAGTCCTCGGTGGCTGAAGTCGAAGAAGCGACCTTCAATCGAGGGCATTTCTTTGACATTCGAGATGATCTTTTGGTGATCCCCGATGCCCCAGAGGGCATGAATGAGGAGCAATTTGCTGCATTTCAACAGTGGGTAGCGGGAAAAGAGCAAGAAAAGCAGCAAAGTAAGGCGCGTATTAAGTATTTGCGCGAGAAGTTGTCCAATGATTTCCAACGCCAAAAAATCAGGCAGCAGATGGGTGAGGTTCTGATCAATGCCGCTGTCTATGGTACAGGCATTGCCGAGGTGGTGATTGATGTTGAGGCAGAGAAAAGGCCTGTGTCGAAACAGATGGGCGATGTGCTGGCTGGTGGTGTCGATGTTCAGGACCGCACTGTTGTAAAACTCAAACCTGTTCCACCGGAAAACTTTAGAATTGATCCACTGGCAACAAGCGTTGAAGATTCCATCGGCGTGGCAATTGATGAGAATGTTTCCCCGCATGCTGTCCAAATGCTGCAGGAAAATGGCACATACAGAGATATTCAGCTGGGGGCAGTGACAGCTGCCGGCTTGCAGCTCGATATTGACCCAGGTGCTACGAGCCAATCCAGCAGTGTTGTCAGGCTGGTCAAATATTACGGGTTGGTTCCCAGGGCATTGCTGGAAAAGTACGAAAGCACGGACATTCCTTCAGATCTGGAAACTGCTTTGCAAAATATCGAGCCTGCGGAGGATGAAACTGCAGTTGAGGGGCTCGAACCAGAAATCGAAACAGACTCAGCCCCTTATTTTGTCGAGGCTTGCGTTGTCATCGGCAACGGCACAACAATCCTCAAGGCGCAGGAAAATCCCTTCATGATGCAGGACAGACCAGTCATTGCATTCCCATGGGATGTTGTTCCTGGTCGATTTTGGGGTCGAGGAGTGTGTGAGAAGTCTTTTCACTCCCAAAAAGCCCTCGACACCGAGCTGCGTGCGCGAATTGATGCACTGGCACTGACTAACTCCCCGATGATGGCAATGGATGCAACGAAGATGCCCAGGGGAGTCAGGGACTTCGTTGTTAGGCCTGGTAAAACGATTCTCACCAATGGTCGGCCTACTGATGCTTTGATGCCATTCAATTTTGGGCAGGTCAGCCAGATCACCTTTGCTCAGGCAGAGGCACTGCAGAGAATGGTGCAAACCGCTACGGGTGCGATTGACTCGGCAGGAATCCCAGGGTCGATCAATGGTCAATCCACCGCAGCGGGCATCTCAATGAGCCTGTCAGCGATCATCAAACGCCACAAAAGAACCTTGGTCAATTTCCAGCAAGGGTTTCTCATTCCCTTCGTTAAGATGGCTGCACATCGATACATGCAATTCGACACGGAAAATTATCCTGTTGCCGACTACACTTTTGAAGTCACCTCAACGCTGGGCATTATTGCCAGGGAGTATGAGGTCACGCAGCTGGTGCAGTTGCTGCAGACGATGAGCCAGGAATCGCCGATATATCCGGTGATGATTAAATCCATCATCGAAAACATGAGCTTATCAAACCGTGATGAGTTGAATGCCTTGATTGACGCAACCATGAAGCCAGACCCGGCGCAACAGCAAGCCGCCCAAGCCCAGGCCGATGCGGCAATGGGTTTCCAAGCCTCGCAAACTGCTGCACTCGAAGGTCAAGCGGATGAATCCCAGGCCAGGGCCAGGAAGATTGCCACAGAGACACGGGCGATCCCTGTCGAGCTGGAGAATGACCGCATTAAGTCAATCGCGAGTATAACCAGGGCAGAAGGTGAGCTGGACAAAGACACCAAGGCTAAATTGAAGATCGCCGAGGTGATGATCAAGGAGAAAAAGGTTGGCATCGATGAAGCCAGGGTAATCGATGAAGCCAGGGTAGATGAAGCTATGGTCTTTGACTACAATCCCGCTACAGGTGCATTAGTCCGTGGCAGATAACTCGGTACTGGTCAGGGTCCGCGGTCTTGGCCTAATACGGATAAATCAACCCGAGTCGGTTGCGGGAATCCAGGCCAGCGTGGACCGACAAACCGCCAGCAGGGAGAAGTGGGCGGGCAGAGCCGAAGCTGCCAAGGACATAGCCGTTGGCGCGTATGAGTCGGTAGTGCCGCACATGCAAGCCATGAAGGAATTGCCCCCAAGCACCTGGCCCATATATCTCAAGTTTGTCCTCGATCACAAGTTCCAAGAGGTCCGGGGCTTTGTCGATATGGTAACCGAGGGGCTTACGACAGCTCAGAAGGCTGCATTTTTGACCATGGGATTTAACGGACTGGGGGATTTAACCGGCCTTGTTGCTGACACGGAGATGTATTTCACTGACCCCGAATCGAGAACCTGGTTTAACGCCTCGCTAACTGGTGCTGGTGTTGCCGGCGGCGCACTCTCGGTCTCCCCAGCGATGTCGAAAATGCTTCCGATTGTTCGTAAGAATATGGACACATGGAGGTCTCTGCGAAACAAAATACCAGACATCGATGTTGCACCGAACATAGTACAACCGCCCAGCCCAGCTCTTGTTAGGGCTACGGGAAGATTCTCAGGCGCTCCGAGGGGACTGGATTCAGACAAGGCACTTGATGCGCTGAGGGTTAGGCTGGTCGAATCAGCGGAAAGGGGCGCTCCGGGGAGATTATGGTACGACCAAAGTTTTCAATCTGCCGATGCCTTGACCGGCGGCAGACCGGGATACCGTGATCTTTACACTGGCAACATTGCCGTGACATCAGCCGGTGTATCGGTCCCTGCCAACCAATTATTTGGAATCAAGGGGTATAACCAAGCTATCACCGGATCGCCGATAAGCACAGGGCAATACCCAGCCAATACTAGGGCTACCCTGGAGAGTTTGAGGTCTGGAGAGGCAACTCTGTTCGGACCGAAGACAGGTCCGTTTTATCAAGCGGTGAACGTGGGGAACCCCGGCACGAGTGTTGGCAGACCGACAAACGACATCTGGATGGCCAGGGCATTCGATTACAGAAAAGCCCCCACTGAAGAATTCCCCGATGGAGAGATATGGTCTGAGGGTCTGGGGGTCGCTCAACACAGATTCATGGATGATGAGATTAACAGGCTCGTTGGTTATGCAAACGAGAACAAGATCGCCGGATATGATGACTGGACCCCAGAAAGAGTCCAGGCATCAATCTGGTCAGACACCAAAGCAAGGCGCGAGAACAAGACCATCGAGCAAGCTGCGGCAGACTTCTCGACGGACCTGGATCGGTTCACTACCAACATCAACGTCGAATCAGTTCCAGACACGGGTTTGGGGCATCTCGCTGGCATCCAAGACAATCAGGAATATGCCGGTTTGCTAGGGGACGCACAACGAGCCGTGATGACCAAAGATGGGCAGGACGTGGTATCTCTATATTCTGGCGCACTCACCCAACCGACAGCGACTGGTTTTGGATTACACAAAGGGGTCTCGGCTGAGTCTGACGTGTTGCGGGTTCTTTCGGCCCCAGGCACTGGAACGAATGTGATAGATCCGGCTTCGAGAAAACTGGTGGAGGGTATCGCTGCCACTCACGGTCTCCTCAGAGCGCAGGAGTCTGTTGGTTTCAACTATCTCAGGAAGGCCAAAAATGTGGTCGATAGGAATGCGGTAAGCATAGATTTGGGCAGGACACTAAACCAGGAAGAGATGTTGAGAATAGGCAACGCACTTGACTTAGAGTTCGCCGGCGGGATTATTCCAACCAATACGAAATCCGGTATAAACATCCTGGTGATAGATGCCGGCAAGGCAGGGGATGACTGGCAGAAGCGTTTATCAAAGATTGTTAAGTCCCAGTATGACGTTAAACCTCAATGGATGCACAACAGTGGTGACCTGGTGGGATCATTCGAGGGGTATATGCCCAGCGAGTACATGAAGTCCATCGACAGGTCTGGTGTAGTTGACCAACTGGAATTGTCTGCCAGGGCGATAGCGCCGGCATTAGAAAAGGTTGATGCGGTGTTGGTCTCGAAATTTCCAGATATAGGAACTCGTAGCAGGATAGTTCAGGCTACTCGCGAGGCACTAATCGAAGGTGGGTTCCCTTTGGTGCGGGAATTGATTGCACAGGGCGTTCTTCCCGCAATTGTGGGGGCTGTGGCGCTATCGGCTCTTTCCACAAATCTTTTGCCAGGTCATCAACAAAGCGGCGAAAGGCCCGCACTTTAGCGCGATGGAATTCATCCGTCCAAAAGTGAGACATGGTTAGTCTCCCTAGAAACAAGCACGCAGCATAACAGATTGAGGGGTATGTTGCTTGGATGGCTGAATTAGCTTAATGATGGTGGTTTACTTTATTTAATCTTGTGTTACGGTTTTGAGGAGAGCTGTGGATAAAAATGACGAGAAGTATTGTCAGGCGATGTTCGAGACTTTTCGCACCAATGGGTGGGAAATTTTTATTCAGGACATAACCGCCGATGCAGTTCGCATCAATTCAGTGAAGGATACTGAGGATAGCGATGACCTGTGGTTCCGCAAGGGCCAGCTGGAAACCATTGCCTCAATCCAGAGACTGAAAGGAGAGGTTGAAGATTTAGCGGATGGAAAGAATGAAACGGATTTATGATTTTCGCTGTCCTGATGGGCATGTAGTTGAGAAATTCATTTCCGATTCGATCTGCCAAATCACTTGCGAAGTCTGCCAGCAAGTTGCAACCCGTGTTTGTTCGTATGGTGGCCCAATGCTTGATCACATAAGCGGAGACTTTCCAGCTCAAACGCTAAAGTGGGCAAGATGGCGGCAAGCGAAAATAGCGGCAGAACGAAAGGCAGCTCACTCCTAGAGACTTTCGTATTCAAAGATAACCAATAGGCCTTTCAGGAGAAATTATGGCTGATGCCAAAGAAGCAGTTAAATCCGATGACGCGGGTCTTGCCTCAATTGATGCCTTGGAGCCTCAAAAGAAGCAAGCCAGAGAGGACGCACCCAAATCCAAATATTCCGCCAAAAGTCGCGATGACTTGGAGAAAATGCTGGACGAGAATCAATCGATGATCGGAAGGCAATCCCAGGAAGTGGCTAAGCACAGGCGTGAGATCGAAGATTTGAGAAGTGCGGATTCTTTTGTCAAAGGGCAAGTCAACCAGGCTTCTGCAGCACAGCCAAATGAAGACCTTGACTATTTCGGCGATCCGGCGAAGGCGATCAAGCAAAGTATTGAAGATCATCCACTGATGAAATCAACTCAGAATGAGCTTCAAACCATGAGGGCAGAAACTGCAGCTCGTGAGATTGAAGCAAAACATCCTGACGCAGCACAGATTATTCATGATGATGCATTCAAGAACTACATTGCAACCTCGCCTTCCCGCACGCTGTCATATAAATCTGCATTGACCTCGATGGATATTGCACTGTGGGATGAGCTGATCGGCGCGTACAAAGCAACGGCCCAGCGAAACCCCGAAGTTGAAGCCCTCAAAGGCCAAAGCAGATCGGAATCGGTACGGGCAGCCTCTAGTGGGTCCGCCTCTGCCTCATCGGAATCGATGGCAGGGAAAAAGATTTCACGTGAAGACATAGTCAAACTTCAAATGAGCGACAAAGAGCGATATGACCGACTCTACCCAGAGATCGTTAAAGCGTATCGCGAGGGTCGCATTGTTTAATTTCTTTTGAGGTTTAATTCAAATGGCAACTTCCGTATATCCCGCACAAGGTGGTGCGAGTACCACCACCACGCTTGCGTCATTCATTCCAGAGATTTGGTCTGATCAGATTCGAGCAGCATACAAAGCACGTATAGTCATGGCTGACCTGGTGAAGGCCATGCCAATGACCGAGAAAAAAGGGGACACCATTCACGTCCCTGCGCCTTCCCGCGGGTCTGTTACCGCAAAGGCATCTGGAACCGCAGTGACGATTCAGAATGACACTGCGACCGATTTGCAAATCCTTATCGACAAGCACTATGAGTATTCCCGTGAAGTCGAGGACATTGCAAAAATTCAAGCGTTGGCATCTCAGTCCAGCTTTTATACCGATGACGCTGGCTATGCGCTATCCAAGCAAGTCGATACCGACCTTCACAACCTTGGTAAAAGTGTGGGCGATGGGGATGGTTCTTCCTGGGTCAACACTGGCTCCTGGTACTGCGATGTCAGCACTGGATTGACTGCCTATGCGGTTGATACGGTCACTACTACTGATGTCTTCACGGATGCTTGTTTCCGCGATCTGATACAGAAAATGGATGATGCAGATGTGCCGTTTGATTCGCGCTCGTTTGTTGTTCCGCCCAGCTTGCGCAATGAAATTATGGGCATTACGCGCTATGTGTCGAGCGACTTTGTTGATGGACGTGGTGTCCAAAACGGCAAGATCGGTGATCTCTATGGCATCAGCGTTTATGTCTCAACAAATTGCACCGAGACTGAGACCGCAGCAGAGAACTCTGCTGGTGGCGCACTGAAAGCTGCACAACTGTTTCATGAGTCCAGTTTCATACTGGCAATGCAACAGGATGTTCGCGTTCAAGATCAGTACAAACTGGAATGGCTTGCCACCCTGGTGACAGCTGATGTGATCTATGGCATTAAAACCTATAGGCCAGATGCGGCGTTCAATCTTGTTGTAAACGCTTAAAAATTATCCCTCAATCCTTGATGCTTGTGGGGGCGTAATGCCCCCTTTTTTTTCACTCCGGGGGACAAATGCCAACGATTATTACAAAGAATTCCAGTACCGCAACCAATGTTCCAACTAGCTCGGAACTGGAGGAGGGTGAACTGGCGGTTAATACCGCTGATAAAAGATTATTTACAGAAAACTCAAGCGCAGCTGTTGTTGAGATCGGTATTAATCCTTCCTCGCTCACCACGGGCGTTCTAAGCGCTACCTCAGTTACTTCAAGCGGAGCGATACAAGGCACTGTCGTTACTGCGACTACCAATTTTGCAGGGCCAATTACAGGTGCAGTTACTGGAGATGTTGCCGGCAACGTCACTGGCAATCTGACCGGCAATGTTACCGGCAATATCACAGGTAGCGGTTCGAGCAGCCTTACCACCTTTGCAACAACGAATTTAACTGCTGGTGGGTTAGCTTATCCAACTGCGGACGGTTCTCCTTCAACTGTTCTGTCCACCAACGGATCAGGCACAATTTCCTTTATTTCAATTGCCGGTGCTTATGACCTTGCTACACAGGCAGAAGCAGAAGCCGGAACAGAAACAACAGGTAAGATTTTCTCACCCCTGCGGGTCAAACAGGCGATTGATGCACTAGCCCCATCTACTATTGCAGTTGGTAGCATCACTGGCCTTGCAACAGGTGTCGCTACCTTTCTGGCAACATCTTCTTCAGCTAACCTTGCCAGTGCAGTGACAGATGAAACAGGGTCAGGCTCATTAGTTTTTGCTACATCTCCAACTTTGGTAACTCCTGCTTTAGGTACTCCGGCTTCGGGGGTGTTGACCAATGCTACTGGTCTTCCCAATAGCTCAGTTATTGGTCTGGGTACTGCGGCTCTTGTAGCTACAGGAACTTCTTCGGGTAACGTCCCTTTGGTGGGTACTAAATCTTCCACAACCACACTAGCTGGGCTTGTAGAACGGTCAACATCTGCCGAGAACGTCACGGGTACAGATGACACGGTTTATCCAACTGTGGCTGGCACTAAGGAGATGATTGATACACATACATCAGCAGGTGGAGTACGCGAATTCACAGCTACAGGCACGATTGGCGATGGGATTATTGTTACGCTGGAGAGCGATGGGACGGTGAAGGCTACTACTCAAACAGTGAGTGCGCCATCGTTAGGGACACCTGCCGTTTGGGAATCTGCTGTTACCGAGAACATATCAGCCACTTTCGATTCAGACTCTAACAAGGTTGTTATTGCTTATCGAGATAATGGCAACTCACTATACGGCACAGCCATTGTTGGAACAGTAAGCGGCACAGCAATATCTTTTGGTACTGCTGTTGTTTTTGAATCTGCTGTGACAACAGACATAGCAGCCACTTTTGATTCAAACTCTAATAAGGTTGTGATTGCTTACATGGATCATGGCAACTCAAGCTACGGCACAGGAATAGTTGGAACGGTAAGCGGAACAGCAATATCTTTTGGTACTGCTGTTGTTTTTGAAACTGCTTCTGCGCAGGCTCCATCAGCCACTTTTGATTCAGATAGCAATAAGGTTGTTATTGCTTACTCGGATGGAGGTAATTCCGACTACGGCACGGCTATTGTAGGAACTGTTTCAGGAACCAGCATATCGTTTGGGACAGCAGTTGTTTTTGAATCTGCTAATACGACTTACATAGGAGCCACTTTCGATTCAAACTCCAATAGGGTAGTTACTGCTTATCGAGATGCGGGTAACTCAAACTACGGTACGGCAATAGTAGGAACGGTATCAGGGACAGCAATATCATTTGGAACTGCTGTGGTATTTAATACTCTTTCTACGAAGTGGATAGCAGCCACTTTTGACTCAAGTTCTAACAAGGTAGTTATTGCTTATGATAATGATGACCAATGGAGTACAGCTATTGTCGGAACGGTAGCCGTCACAGCAATATCATTTGGAACTGCGGTTGTGTATAAGTCTGCTCAGACAACAGACATCGCAGCCACATTCGATACAGCCGCGAACAAGGTAGTTATTGCTTTTAGGGATACGAGTCAGGGTGACGGCTACGGTAAATTAATACAGGGAACGGTAAGCGGCACAGCAATATCTTATGATACTGCTGTTACATTTGACTTGCCTCATGCAACGCTCATGTCAGCCACTTTCGACACAGAATCTACTAAGAGTGTTATTGCTTACAGGGATGACGGTAATTCAGATTACGGTACTGCTGTTGTTTATGGTTCAGACGTAACCACAGACGTAAATAACGAAATAGGCATCGCAGCCGAGGCTGGAACAGACGGGAATCCGCTTGATGTAACAATACTCGGCGGTGTGAACGCAAGTCAATCTGGTCTTACGATTGCCGCTGAATACTGGGCCAATACAGACGGTACTCTCAGTTCATCAGACACGGGCTATCAGAAAATGGGTGTTGCCCTCAGTGCGACAGAGTTACTAATCAGAGGTTCTAGTTAAAGGATAGAAATTATGAGCAAAACGATTACAAGAAAATCAGATAATGTATCCGTGTATGTATTACATAATGATGGAACGGTGGATTTAGCTGCCACTCCCAATGCCACAGTGCGCGGGAATACAGGTGGACAAGTTGATTTTGATATTGGTGATTTGAACTCGTCAAATGCAACTGCCCATGAAGGGGTAACGGCTCCCGCCGATTGGAAAGGAAACCGTTATACCTTTGATGGTACAACGTGGACAGAGATTGCCGGTTGGGTTGACCCTGCACAGGCCGAAATTGACAGATTGGAAGCGGAAGTCACTCGACTAAAAGCCACGCTTTAACTTTGGAAGGACTTGCTATGCCAGCTAGACAGTCATCAATGCGCTCAGATTTACAGGATGTTTTAATCACCGTTGCGCGTATTGATGAGCGGATGGTTACGATGTTTAATCGCCAGGAAGACATCGAAGAACGTGTAAATTCAATGGATAAAAAAATTCAATTAATTTCGCCTACAGTTAAGTTTGGAGAAAGGGTTTTCTGGATTGTAGCGGTTGTTACTGTGGGTCTCTTTTTCAGCGCGAATGGAGGATAGAAATGCCAAAGGTTGGGAGTAAACATTTTGCGTACACAAAAAAAGGCGTAAAGGCTGCAAAGAACTACGCCCGAAAACTTAAAACTGAACGAATGACCAGGAAAAAGGCGCGGAAGCGTTAACTTATTCCAGAGGTTGTTGAGAGCTGCCTATATGCTGGCAGAGGAGATATATAAATGGTTGCATTCCTAGAAAAGGTTCAACAATTCATTATTCGCACGCAAGCGAAATTGAACGAGCCTATTGCGTACAAAAAGAAACATATTGTGTGGGTAAGCGTTGTTGTAATAATTCTTATTCTGATCACTTGATGTTGGGGCTCCTTGAACGCCTGATTGCGCCAGTTACTATTTTGCTGGACAAAGTTATACCTGATAAAGATTTACGCGAAAAATTAGCTCACGACATTGCGACAATGGCAGAGCGTCACAGCCATGATGTCATCAAAGCACAGATCGAAGTAAACAAGGAGGAAGCAAAACACAGGAGTTTGTTTGTTTCAGGATGGAGGCCAGCAGTCGGATGGACTTGCGCTCTGGGATTAATGGGAAATTTTATTTTAATTCCTATGACCAATTTTATATTGGCTCTTCAAAACTCGGAAATAATAATTCCCATGATTGATGTGTCAACGATGATGCCTGTTCTTATGGGAATGCTTGGATTAGGAACAATGCGCACCATTGAAAAAATTAAAAAGGTTGAAAGAATTAACTAATGTCAGACCATGATATTTTAAGCAACATCATCAGGACTCAGCGCGGATCATTGCTGGGTGGTGTTCCCGTATGGGGTGCTTTGCAACCGGAGCTGGAGTTTGATCCTGCGCTTGCTGATGCAAAAATAAGGGCGGGGTTGGCTAGTTTGGATGATTTGGCTAATCCCTTAATTACGACTCCACCCCCTAACGAACTCATCACTGACATAACGAGAGAACAGTGGGATCAGCTTCTGCAGGACATAAGGGTTGTCGGCGGCTGGCGCACTCACCCAACCCTCAGTGAACGCATCACCCGCCAGGACATGATTGACGGGGTGTCTCGTTTGTTGGGTGAAATGGGAATTGCTCATGACCCTGCGACCCTTGATCCCTGGGGACAATCTGATGACTTTGGGTTGATTTCGAAACGAATTCGGATCACTGATGATCCAGGTTTTGACCCTGCTGATCCAAGTTCTGACCCTGCTGCTGATCCTGCTGATCCTGCTGCTGATCCTGCTGCTGATCCAGTTGCTGACCCTGCTGATCCAGCTTCTGACCCCGCTGCCGTGGTTCCCGTAAGTCCTGTAATTCCTGCAGTAAGTCCTGTAACTCCAGCGGACGCAGTAAGCCCAGTAACTCCAGCAGTAAGCCCAGTAACTCCAGCGGACGCAGTAAGTCCAGTAAGTCCTGTGCCAGCACTCAACGAGGATGGGACTTTCACAGATACCAGGGGGGTGGTGTGGGAGAATTTAGGCACGCATCCACAAAGTGGTGCTGTGATCTGGCGTGCGCAGAACCCTGGACAAGCAGACATAGCCGAATATGAAGCTAGAACGGGTGAAACCTATGTGCCTGTTTCTGAAGGCGGCAGCGGAATTCGCATACTTGGGGGGGATATTCCTCCAGATATAGCCACCGGCGAAGGTGCAATTGATCTGCCAGACACCGCCTCCACAGAGCCAGACACCGACTCCACAGAAGATTCAAACCTTGCTGCCGCAGGGATTATAGCAATTGTGATTGGAGGTATTACTCACTACGTTCTCGGCTCAAAGGGGGGGGATACAGCAAGTCCAGTGCAGCCTGTACAACCTGTAAGCCCAGTGCAACCAGTGCAGCCTGTGCAACCTGTAAGTCCCGTAAGTCCGGTGAGCCCAGTGCAGCCAGTGCAACCAGTACAGCCAGTGCAACCAGTACAACCAGTGCAACCAGTACAGCCAGTACAACCAGTACAACCAGTGCAACCAGTACAACCTGTGTCCCCGGTAAGCCCCGTACAACCCGTACAACCCGTACAACCTGTACAACCTG
>Ga0209644_1000129_pt1 | contig 23821 bp, 17 predicted proteins | sample ETNvirome_2_1000_FD_184069 | JGI IMG/M metagenome (GOLD analysis project Ga0209644, IMG submission 184069) | Marine viral communities from the Pacific Ocean - ETNP_2_1000 (SPAdes) (version 2) | ecosystem: Environmental > Aquatic > Marine > Oceanic | place: Pacific Ocean | collected 2013-06-22 | reverse complement strand
AGTTTCATGGTAAATTTTGCCTATACTCTAGCAGCTTTAAAAGAGCACAATTGTGTCAAAAGGTAACACTCAGCAGTCAAAAAACAGTCAAGACGAATTAAACGTCCGCCTTGATAAATGGTTATGAAGTATGTAGGTATAACATATGTAGATATTTGTATTTACAAAATTTGTATCTTGGTATAAGTTTGTAGGTGTACATATAAAGGATTAATGTATGCCAAAAATCAAAGCCACAAAATCAGCACGTCACAACTGTACCATTTTCTCTCATGGGGATTGTTCTATACTTTTTCTGCCCACCATATTTAGCAGTGCAATGAGCCTTCACCAAACTGTATGGGCAAAGCGGACAATCTTAGGGCATGACGGGTTCCCTCAGACTGTTTTCGAAGAAGAGGAAATATCAGAAGCGTCAATAATTGTAATTCATAATAAGTTGACTAACTTTTTTAATTGGCTTTCCGCTTACTCCATCGATAGTCAATATGTGAATATTGACACTCATCATAACCTTCCAGAATTGTTACTCAACCATTACGTCAATGATGTACTAGTATCTCAACAGCAATGCGGCGAAAGCTCAATGGATCACCATTTAATGGCTCTTAGGTATTATTATGATTACCTTGCAATGAGTGGTCTTACTAATGCTAAAAACATACGTTTGACAGCTAAAAATAAAAAAGTAGTAAGGCAGAACACGAAGAAGCGTACTGCCGTTAAATATCTGACACCTGAACTTCGCAGCCTTTTGTATCGACATACAGATTCATTACGTGATGAGTTGTTGCTACGAACAGGCGGAGAACTTGGATTACGGTCGAAGGAGAACCAAGGGCTGCTTTTAGATGATTTCATGGTAGGAAAAAAAAGACATCATGGTTTCAAGTCGTTGTTCGCTCAAATGGATGCAAAGCCAGATAAAGATGAGTTTACTTACCACTTGCAAGGTAAATATACCAAAGCGCATAGAAATTCAGGGGGCGGAAAAGCTAGAACTCTATATATTCATCGTTCATTGCTCAGTAAGTTCAAACGATATTACGATGAAGAGCGTCCTGAGTCTTCGGAAAACACTATTTTAGTCAACAATTCATACAGCCACATTGGAACTGCTATAGCAAAAAGTACTGCATCGCGAAGGTTTACTAAAATTAAAAAACGCTTACTAGCAATGCAAGTTAATGGTGAAGTTGGAGAGTTTGGTCAGATGCTTGAGGAAGATCATACACATCATATTCTTCGCCATAGCTTTGGAACGGACAAGTTTTATGAGCTATGTCAAAAAAATCGCATTGCTATTGATGATGTATCTCCAACATCTCTTGTATATCTCACCGTCGCAAGGCTGATGGGGCATAGCGCCGAAAATAGAGAAGCTCCGACTACGACGAAAACATATATCAGAAGCTGTCACATCAAAGAAATGTTTGAACATAGAGGAGTATCATGACTGATCCCCAATGTTATCCAGAAAGCTTAAAGTCAAAAAACAAACAATTGTTATTAGCTGAACAGAATCGTGTAGCAGCTGAATTAGTTGCTAAACGGGATGTATCACCACTTGCATATAACCCACATGCAAAACAGCTTACCGTACCTAAGGTAGGCTCTTCACCAACTTTTGTTATCAGATTGAGAGCAAGTGACTGTCATAATAAGCGGCTGATATTCGGAGCGCTTAACGCAGCTTGGTATCGCTATTTTATGACTGAGGATTTTACAGATAACCGTAAACAGAAATTCGTCTTTGCCAATTTTTTATGGGAGTTTCTAAAAGAGCATACTATTACCAAAGCTAATCGTGCCAATATTTTTAAAGACTTTGAAGCATGGCGAGTTAAGGATTGTAATGTTAAGACACAAAGCACAGGGCTAAAATGGTTAAACCTTTGTATACAGAGCGCTCTAGGACTTGATGCATTTGCCTCAACACTATCACAATCGGATATCGATTATTTGCAAAGGTTGTCAGAAACCTCCTCTGCACCACCGGATGACGTAGATGCAGTAAACCTAAATCATTGGTTCTCCCAACATACTTGGCTTCGGAGAGATGATGTTGGTATTGGACATGAATTATATACTCGACTCAGTTCACCTAAAATGCTTATGGATTCCTTTCGCGTGACAGTTGAAAACATATTGCTACATATCCAGAATTGTAAAGATACGCTTTTAGATTTGTTTCAATTTAGTCAACTATCACCCTGTGTATTTCCAAATCTCAGAGCGTTAGATAATGCTAATGAGACAAAAAACGAGTCAAAAGTTCGAGTGCTGAAAGCAAAGGAGTTAACTTTTTCGATTCTGTGCGATGCAATAACTAAATTAGATGTACGACCAGAAAAGCTCAATTCTGCACTTGAGCTAGCTGTATTCTCTAATTGCCCAGCCCAGTTTCGAGCTGATACGCTAGATAGATTAAACTCGAGTAAGCCATTAAGTTATGCTGTTAAGAAACAGGGGAAATCAATTTTTCGCTACACAAGCTCTCTGAATAGCGGTTTGTTTGATTGCGATTTTTTGTCTGACCTAGCAGCCGCTGCGATGGCCCCACAAGGAGAAATTAAAAGGATGCCAGTCTGTAAGGCTGAGCAGTTACTATTCTCATGGCTAATGGCTTATCAGACAGTTCAGAAATCGGATATTCCAAAGCTTACTCTCTCTGATTTTAAATTTTTACGTCGCGTAAATGGCCAAATAACACATATTGAATGCGAGTACTTTAAAAGCAGGTCTAATAGTATTCATCAAGTGCGTACGCTTCCAACGAAAGACCCCATGGGGCGCGCTATACTTCGCTACCTCACAGATGTCACAGCCCTTAATGAAAGACACATTCCACTAACTGTACCATACAGGCCTCAATCTTTGGGGCCCGGTACTCTTGTAGGTAGACTAATGTTACTTTCCGACGAAACATCAATTAGTAATGAGCTAATGACGAGGTTTCAAGAGCAACGTGTGACACCAGTCTTCATGAATGCCATGCTTGCGCTTATCCGTAATGGGGTTCATCCAAGAAATAGACGTTCGAAGCAAAAAGTATATGAAACTGTGACTGTTGATGCTTTCTTTGGTTGTTCTCAAGTTAAAACAAGTGCAGTTTATGCAAAGGCAGTGGCATTTGATCCAACGACTTTACTCAATCCTCGCTCACATACTGATAACACCGAAAGGGCAAATTATCTATGCAAAAACAATGAAGACTGGCAAAACCGGTGTGGCCGAATAACTCGCGCTGTTATGAGTGATATCGCAACCAACGTTTTTCGCTCTAGTAACGCGGATAAAGCCTGCTTTGAGAGTGAGTTCAGCAATGCTATCGAAGCCATAAAACAACGCTCTGAAGAAACCTTACTGCGCATGAAGTTGGTGACCGAAAAAGCCTCTGGCAGGGTAGATGAGCTTGGGGTCAATAGATCATCTCAGCCAGTTGAGGGAATTTTGCCTGATGCACTTTACCTCGAAGACTCACCAGAAACAGTATTGAAATTGACTCATTACCTAACTGAACTTGAGCGTAAGCACAAAGCATTACTAAAAGTTGCACCGGAATTTTTATTTGCTACAGCACTGCCTACAGCAGAATGGATTGAGTGCCTATTTGATAATAAGCGATTCAGCAAAGAAAGTTTAGAGAAAGGCCTAGTGCTATATAATAACTACGCCAATATATTACCCCCGCAATTTACTGCTCAAATCACTTAGGCTTTATTTATGGTATCAATTTATTCTTTACAGAAATTAGAGCAGAGCTCTCTATTTAACATGATGGCTGAGGAGCTCAGCCAACTCCCATTTGAGAAGGAGGTAGCACTGACTGATGAGGTTTGGCGCATTCAAACACAAACGCAAGTAGTCTCGTTAGATTTTTCTCTTTTTTCAAAAAATCACACCCGTTTCGCTGAATCTGTGACTGTAAGCTATGACAAGCAGACTTTTGAGCTTGATTTACCTGATGTTGCCAAACTGCTGTGGCTTCACGGTGTAAAGGCAAAAAATGCAAATTACCGTACTCTTCAAGGCGTTTTTAATTTTATCGCATTGGTTTTTAGTTACGTATCCTCACAAAAAAGCAACATATTAGATGGAACAAATATAAGTGACTTCTATGGATTTTGTCTTACACAAAATGTTACGCCTATGGGGATTACTAAGCGACTTTCCGCGCCCGCTTTCAAGAGCAGGTTTCAACCCTTGACGTTACTCTCGTTAAAACACTCTCTTCGCCAATTTGGCATTGAAGGTATTCTGGGGCAAGTAACTCTGAAGACGAATCTTAAGGCACTTGATAACGCATGTATGTCATTACTGAATATGACACGCAATGAATACAAAGAAGGCGGAAGTTTTAATTTTTTAGGTCTTGATATCGGCAAACACTATATTGACCATTGCTACAACATTTTCGAGGCACATGCGCCTTTTATCAGTGCACTAAGACAGACTGTATATTGGTGGCAACAAGAAGGTATATTGCACCCTGACCTACAAATAAAAGGTAAGAGGAAAAATACTAATGTTGTGGCAAATGTGCTTTTTGGACACACTCCCGACAAGTCTATGGTAGCCCGCTGTGATAGGTTGTCGCTCGATAAATGCCAACTTTCGGAGTTACTAATTCATACAGTATTTCGCGATTTTTACACCGAAGCACTGCGTAAGGTTGTAGCCTTTGATTTTGCCAATATGAACCGAGTAGTTCAGGCTCTTGAATTACCTGAGCGTTATGATACTCAGGAGTTTGTCAGATCACTTATTTTTGTAGAGCTCTTTGGAGAGCAGAGCAAGCCTAAACAGGCCATCATTGAAGAGTATCGCTCTGTAATGACTCGTGCGAATACCCCCTGGTCTCTATCTCAAGTTGAGATTGAAGGACGTCTGAACGAAATTTTGGACGAATTGGCACCTTCTCTGCCCAAGACGGCCAAAGGTATGCGGCAATTTTTCAAAAAATCAGTCGCGGCCCTGCCAATCTCGCTAAAAAATCATGCCCAAGGGGGGATGGCGTATTTCAACAAAGTAAGCTCTCTTGTTGAAGATGCCGGAGTTACCTGTTTCGCAGGGTTAACTGGCTGGAGGGCTAGTGAGTATGGTTTTCCACTTACGTCAATCGAAATTACTTCTAACCCTGATCCTATAGATAACTACTACACGCCTTTTCGCCTTCATGTGCGCTGGAAAGTGCCAAAAACCAGCGGAGAGACCTTATTGGATCGCGAAATTACACTGGGCACTTATATACTAGCAGAGCAGTTGGCTATCATGAATAATTCTGGAAGTAACAGACCTGCGCTGTATCAGACAACCAATGACAATCAAATAAAAGAATCAGGGAAATCAATATCTAAAGCTGTTCCGTCAGCTTGGACACACTTTGTTAATCACTATTGCCTATTTGTTGATATTGACCGATGGGAAATTTTGAAAAACAATGACAAATTGAATGAAAAAGATGCTGCTGAATTTCAAAGGCTAACAACACTATACAAGTTTGATAGTACTAACTTAAAGACGCTCATCCGAATGAAAAACGAGCTAAGACAGGCACTTCCACGTACCAGCCTCTGCTTAGAAACAGGTCCTCAAAAAAGCTTTGGAACACAATTGAGTCTTTACGCTCAGGGGAAAGCGCCTCCAGATATTACTAAAATGTTTGATAGTGCTCTCAGTAGCAATACGATGGAAGAAGTAAAAAACGGTGAAGTGCTATTAGATACTGCGGCTGTACGCTTTGTACGAGGTGAGTTTTTGGCCGACGCAGCTTATCCTACGCCACATGCACTTCGACACATCTGGGCTGAAGCTGTACTTCGACGTTATCGCGGGGATGTTGGCAGGTTTATCCGAGCTAATTTCAAACACATTGATGAGCGCTTCTTTATGGCTTACTTACGCAATAAAGAAATGAAAGCAATTCATCAGGTCGCTTCTCGACAAGTAATTAATTCTGTAGTACGCCAGCAGATCAGCAACTTAAAGGACGATGATCGTGCTTATGCTGGAGGATTTGATAGATTTTTAAGCAAAGCAGTCAGCATCACCAAGGTTTATACACACGAAGAACGTATGCAGTTGGCTGACAAAATAAGCCAAGACAGGATAACTGCCATAAAAAGCAACCCTTGGGGTACTTGCTTACTGCGGCAAGGAACAAATGAACTCGCGAAATGTTCCGTTGACGGTGAGCCTCAGCGTCAGAACGCTTCACCCAGCCTGTGCTTAGGGTGTCTAAATGCAAATATATCCGAAGGTAATTTTAACGGCATAGTAGTTTACACAAAGCAAGACGTGCTCGCTTGTCGCAATCCCGATTTACCTTGGTTTATCAAAGAACCACATGTACGCACAGTAAACCTGGCATTGAAGCGAGTTAAAGAATTACGTGGTGACAATGCGAATCCAAAGTACGACAAATTTATTCAACACCTTGAGGCCTCCTTGGAGTTGGCTGAGCAAAATAAAGGAAATGCTGCATGATTGATGACTATTTAAATGAGTTTCTTGATGAAGAAGACTCAGAGCTAGTTAAGGAGGAAAATCGTCGTCCCGAATGGGTCAGTGATGCGAATAGCTCTGCTGAGGCTTATGAAGCTATTCAACGCTTGTTTAAACGAAAACGGATGTATATCAATGGCCATAAAAAGAAGTCTGACTATGTGAAAAAATCACTGTATCAAATCTCCAAAAGTGAAGTGGCGTCTGAAGTTGGGGTGAAAATGCAACCTATATTTTACACCGTAGGTTATGCAGCTCAGCTAACGCTAGAACTGAATGAGAAAAACGAAAAGCTAGCTACAGCAAAAGACAATGCCATTAAATCGCCAAGGTCTGGCAATAACCAAAAGACTAAAAAACAGTTGGTTAAAGAGTTAAATGAAACCACAGAAAAGGATAAAATAAACTCAAAGAGAACTGTCGAAGATGTTTATGCGAAAACTTTAGAACGCATTCCTCTGGATGTAAAAAAAGCATTTAAATTGGTGTAGCAATGGCGAACGGTCAACAAATAGCAAAAGAGAACATAGATAAATTCTTAGCATGGTCGACAACCATGTCGGATGATGACTTTATTCAGATAATCTATCGCGGCCAACTTAATCGAGGCGAGTTGGCGACGGCTGTGGGATGCGCCAAGTCTGCATTCCGTCAAAACCCTGCTTTAAAAGCAGCTCTTAACAAGCTTGAAGATGACTTGCGAGCAAGAGGTGTATTACCACCGGCCATTGACAAAGAAACGAAGAACGAACCTAAAGAGTATGATAACTTTTCTCGTAAAACTGCGTTGCTTGCAAAGCATAATAGTAATTTAGAGCGTGAAAACATTGAACTAAAAGCGAAAGTTAAAGAGCTTGAAAACAAACTAGAAAGATTCGGTGAGCTTAACGAAACTTTAAGTGAGATGGGATTCATGCTCCGATGAATCAAATCGTTCAGTCAGAAAAATTTCGCATCACCAGTATTCCTTTCCGGTCTACTGACTTCGTTATTTTCACCGGTGTGCCACTTGCAAAAAGCTCTTATCGAATCAACAGTGGGAAGTATTCCGTCAGTGTTAGAGCTAAATTAGAATCTCTGCCAGCAGAGCCAGCAGTAGGTCAACATTGGATTATTGAAGGTAAGCGCAAAGTTTCCCAACACGATATTAACGGGTTTAAGATCGATCAACATACATACGATGCCCCAACGAGTTTAGAATGCTGCTTACCTGATACTGGAGAGCAGTTAATCCAGTTTATTGCTAATGAGCCTGACTTTAAAGGTATAGGACAAAGTAAAGCGAGGGAGCTCTGGGATGCTCTTGGCAAGAATTTTCATGATATAGCCCGCAAAGACACTGAAGATTCTAGAAAGCGCCTTAGAGAGCATCTGACTGAAAATTCAATCGACTCATTGTTCAAAGGTTACGAGAAGTACAAAAACCTACGTGACTTCAACTGGATGTCGAAGCATAAAATCCCAGCATCTGTTCAGCAGAAACTTATTAAATATCACGGTGAAAAGAGTCTTAAACAGCTACGCCGAAATCCTTATTTGCTGATGACATTCGGCATGTCTTTTAAAGCTACCGATGATCTTGCTCAGACACTATTTGAATGCATGCCAAACAATGAGAATCGCCTCAGTGCGGCACTTGAGTGGGTTCTTGTCGAAGATATTAAACGGGGTAACACATATACGCCACAAAAGAATGTTCGGCGCCACCTTATAAAACTACTAGGCGATACGACTCTCGCAGACAATGCATTAAAAGTTGGATATGACAAAGCTCAATATTTACTCAACAGAGAAACAGGAAATTACCACCAAAGCGCTACATTACTAATGGAATCCGTTATTGCTAAGCGCCTTATTAAGCTCGCTCAAAGAGCTAACCGTTTAAATGACTGTGCGAACGAAGCGTATAGTATCGCCTTATCTGAATTGCCTTACGAACTCACTGAAAGACAACAACAAGCAGTAACTACTTGCCTTGATAATGACGTTGCCTGCATTACAGGTGGTGCGGGTACAGGTAAAACAACTGTATTAAGAACCGCGCTTCAAGCCTTTCATGAGCTCAAGTATCAAATCCATGCTATTGCCCTCTCTGGTAGGGCTGCTATGCGTCTGCATGAAAGCATTGGTTTCGAGACGTCCACCATAGCTGCATTTTTAAGAAATGAGCCAATAGAACCAACGCACGAGACTCCTTTTCAGTTGGTTGTGATTGATGAAGCTTCTATGATTGATGTCCCTACGATGTATAGATTGGTGAATCACATCCACCCTTTAGTTCGTATTATCTTTACAGGCGACCCTGATCAGCTACCTCCGATCGGTTGCGGTAAAGTGTTATCGGATATCGTTGAGTCTGGCATTATCAAGAACACGACCCTCGACATTGTCAAAAGGCAAGAAGATTCAACAGGCATACCAGAATATTCAAAGCTGATAAACACTGGAGTTGTTCCAGTATCTTTGAGCACAGGGAATATCGTATTTCACGAAACAGACGAGCGAGACGTGATTAAGTGTTGCACTAACTTATTTGCTCAATCAACCAGTAACACTAGAGTCATGGCTCCTACGCGTAAACTAGTTGCCGACATAAATGCTGAAATTCAAAAGACATGCAATAAAGATGGTTCAATGTTGCAGTTTATGATGCATGGAGAAAGTTATTATCAGAATTTACGTAAGGGAGATGAGGTCCTCTTCACTCAAAACAATTATCAACTTGGATTCCAGAATGGTTCCCTTGGAACGTTGATTAGTGTTGATTTTAATAAAGAAAAAAAGATTTACGGTCAGGTTAAGCTTGATACCGGTGAGATTATTGATATCACTGACCAAGTACTGGACTGTATCGAACTCGGTTACGCTATTACACTCCATAAAGCACAGGGTTCTCAGTTTCCGCGAATCATTGTCGTATTGAAGAATGGACTGATAACAGACAGATCTTGGTTATACACCGCAATCACACGAGCTGAGTCAGAAGTGCACCTGGTTGGAAAATCGTCTGATTTTAAAGTCATTACTGAAACAATTAGCAACTCAAACAAGCGCAATAGCTATCTAGGCGAGATGTTGCGAATGTGATGAAACAGCTCATATAAATTCACGGCTTCTTAGGAGCTTGTTTTTTCGAGATGAAAACAGGACTGAGTGGAATTTTAAAATTACTCAGCCTCTGTAACTTCATTAGGCTGTTAGGAATATAAACTACTTACTTCGTAGAAGCTTTCGAGCTGCTTTATATTCACGTTAATACGTTTAGCTAGCATCATACGGCCTTCTAAATCCAAAAAGCGAGATTTCGCTAAAGCTTTGAGGTTAGTTTCAACACCTTCAAACAACTCCATCTTTTCTGCAATGTAACATTCATCTAGCCCTTTATTTTCAAGTACTGAGCGGATGTCCTGCACAATAGATGGGCTTGAATCATGTAGAGAAAGACGGGCACTATCAGGATAAGATCTTGAATTAGGATTTTCAGACATAAGCAAAACTCCAAAACAACATGTTGTTGTTTGTTATAAGAAGACATTGCTCTATGTCAGATTTAGAAATTTATAGCTCTAAAAAATACTACAATTAGTATAAGTCAGAGGTATCGAGGTCAGTCGATACACTGTGATAATACAATGTTTGAGGGAAAATGACAAATGCAACATCCGTGGATGCGTTAGCTACTCTGAGGAAAATCAGACTCGAATAAGTTTCAACCAAATATTAATTACTCTTTGACATCATTAGAACATGCTGCTTGCTTAAGTTTTCACTTTTACACATTTAATCGAATACTTAAATGAAGCCTTCTTGCTGATTAAAGAAGGCTAGCTTGCAGCAATCTTTGAGTAAGATAACGAAGAAGCTACTTCAGTCAAATAGCTTACTTGTAGTCATCAGGGTTGAGTGGTTCAACACGAGTTAAAGCGCCATGTGCTTTTATTTGTTCATCATTTAAAGTTTGGTCTGAAAACTTTTCAAGCTCAATTGAACGCTTATCTTCGCTGAGCTTACACAATAGAATATCACCGATATTTAATTTGCTCTCTTTGTTGTCAGGCAGCGGAATAGCCAAATTTTTACCTACTGTTACAATCATAATTAACCTGCTTATGTTATTTCTTCATCCTGAACACTGGTGTTAAAATAAAGCTTGATTCTGATCAGCAATATTTAAATCAAGCCTTAATTCTGATCACCAATATTTAAATCAAGCCTTCATCCTGATCAGCGATATTAGAATTAAGCCTTGATTCTGATCTTGATATTAAGATGAAGGCTTAATTCCAGTCTTGAATATTAAAATGAAGCCTTGATTTTGATCTTGGTATTAAGATGAAGGCTTAATTCCAGTCTCGAATATTAAAATCAAGCCTTGGTTATGATCACAAGCAATCTTATTTACGCGAATTATCAAATTTATTTTGAGCGCGTAACCAAAATTCGCAATGCATTCCGGTTAACGCCTCAAGCCGTTTAGCCAAAGTAACTGTTACGCTTAATTTCTCGTTAACAAAGTCGTCGAATTGCTCCACCGATAGGTCTAGCATCTTGTTGAGGTTTTTATTATTAAGCCCCTGAGCTTTCAGCTTGTGGAAATATAAATTCTCGAAGTATCTTGCTGGGTGAAGCATCTCTTTGTCGTCAGGAATATCGACAATATCACCGTCGTAAATTTCAGCAATGTATTCAAGTTTTTTTTGGCTGCGATTTCTGGAAGTCGTCACAGTTACACCTAGGTTACCAAGATTGCGTAGTTTAAACGGGTTTGAATATCGCACTTGACTTATCTGCCTACTGCCACTCGAAGCCTGGATTACTTTTGCACTAGGAATAACACTCATGACCGTGGCAACAACTGATTCGACCAACTTAGCGTGGCTAGTCGCATCTCTACTTAATTCGATTGCAATTGTCCCACCTCCTGAGTGGCTTACAATTGCATCATCAAACCCAGCCTCGAAGAGACAGTTGTCAATATCATCTAACGTTAGAGAGTCATTATTAATTTCAAACCTTATGACAGCTTCAACCATAACGGGTATGCCTTTTTCTGATCAACAGTCACTTAAGCCTACACCAACAACCTAAAAATAATCAAAATGATTACATCAATTTGATTGCTCCCTGGCTCTGATTAAGCTAGTGTACTTTGATTAAAACTTGGTTTTATTAAAGTATGCAGCTAGAAAATCTGAACCATGCACAACGTGAACGCCTTGCTTTTATTGACTTTAGCCTTGAATTTTTTGGTCAAATAGCAAGAGCTGACTTGATCCAACAGTTTGGAACAGGTTTAGCTTCGTGTACACGTGACCTTTCTCTGTATAGAGAATTGGCACCAGACAATGCTGTGCTCATGCATGAGAATAAACGGTATGTGCGCTCAGGCGCATTCAGAGCCATTTTCGAGCACGACCCAGAGTCTTCACTTAGAACATTGGCAAAAGGCTTTGGAGATGGTTTCTCGTTACCACAAGAGGAATCTCCAAGGTGTTTTGATGCTATTAGATTAGTTCATCCTAATCCAGAAATCGTTTCGGCCATCATGCGAGCGATTTACTCGAATTCAGCCATTAAGTGTGAATATGAGTCTCTTAGCAGCGGTGCAACCAAACGGGAGTTAGTACCACATGCCATTGTTAATAACGGTCATCGTTGGCATGTGCGAGCTTATGACCGCAAGAGCAAAGAGTTTCGGGATTTTGTTTGCACGCGATTTAAGCGTATCGAACTGCAAGAAACTGAGCCTAAAAATAATGAACTGGCCGACATGGATACTGCTTGGAATACGCTTTGTGAATTGCAGCTAGTACCTCATCCAAGGCTTGGCCATAGTAAGGCAATTGAGATGGACTACGGCATGACAAAAGGCATGTTGCAAATTAAGGTTCGAGCAGCATTAGTAAAGTACCTATTCCGCCAGTGGAATGTTGATTGTACAGACAATGCAACGCTAACTGGTGACGAGTACCAATTGTATTTGAAGAATAAAAATAGCCTGGTCGATTTAATCGATTTCTCAATAACACCAGGTCAGTAATGTTAATAAGGATATTTTCAAAGATGATTAAACAGCACACTACTGCTTCAGACAAATATACGCCCAGCAATCTGTCAGCCACGATAATCAGTGCCTACAACTCATTACAGACAATAAATTTTTAAGAACTGAACGAATTAGCGAGTAATAAAGTTTCACAAAACTCACTTTCAGACGAATAACGAATTAAAAGAGCAAAAATAGACAATGACTAACAACAACTTCTCTTCAACAGCTGCGTTTTTATGGTCAGTTGCCGATCTTCTCCGTGGCGATTTCAAGCAATCTCAATACGGGCGCATCATCCTTCCTTTCACACTACTAAGACGCTTAGAATGTGTATTAGAATCAACTAAACCAGCTGTTCTTGCAAAGTATGAATCAGTAAAAGCTATGCCTGTCGAGGCCCAAGACAAGCTTCTTACGCATGCGGCAGGATTGAGTTTTTACAACACCTCAAAAATGGATTTAAACCGCCTTGGTGAAACAGGCGTGGCAAGTAACCTAGAGAGCTATATCCAATCGTTCAGTCCAAACGCTCGTGAGATTTTCGAGCACTTCGATTTTTTTAATACTATCGACAAGCTTCAGGAAGCTGACCTGCTTTATAACGTTGTAAAACACTTTAGAAAAGAAGACCTGCACCCGAATGCAATCAGCAACTATGGCATGGGTTTGGTATTTGAAGAGCTGATCAGACGTTTTGCAGAAAGCTCCAATGAAACCGCAGGGGAACACTTTACGCCAAGAGATATAGTTGAACTAACAACCTCTTTACTATTCACTAATGAAGACGACTTAACCAGTTCTGGCTTAGTGCGCTCAATTTATGATCCTACCGCTGGTACAGGTGGCTTCTTATCAACCGGTATGGAGTATGTTCATAACCTTAATAAAAAAGCATCTTTATCAGCCTTTGGACAAGAACTAAACCCTGAGTCCTACGCCATCTGTAAAGCGGACATGCTTATCAAGGGACAAAAGGTCGATAACATTAAGCTTGGTAATACGTTATCAAACGACCAACTTCGCAATGAAAAGTTTGACTACATGCTGTCGAACCCACCCTTTGGGGTTGATTGGAAGAAAATCCAAAAACACATTAATGACGAGCATAAAGACAAAGGCTTTGAAGGCCGATTCGGGCCTGGTTTACCACGAGTCTCTGACGGCTCATTGCTTTTCTTGATGCACTTAATTAGCAAAATGCGCCCAGAAAACGAAGGCGGTTCACGTATCGGTATCATTTTGAATGGCTCACCACTCTTTACCGGTGGTGCAGGTAGCGGAGAAAGTGAAATTAGACGCTATATTCTCGAAAGTGATCTGCTAGAAGCCATCATCGCTTTACCAACGGATATGTTTTACAACACAGGTATTGCCACCTATGTGTGGGTGTTATCCAGCCACAAACCAGCTAATCGCAAAGGCAAGATTCAGCTTATCAATGCGTCAAAAGAGCGAGCTAAAACAGGCGGCCGTGGTCGCTGTGGCGGTGGTGAAGTGGAAGGTGATGATGAGAATGTGTTCTACACAGCAATGCGCAAATCACTAGGCAGCAAACGTAAAGAGCTAACACCCAACGCGATTGATACAATCGTGCAAACCTATGGTCAGTTTACTGAAAACGAATTTAGTAAAATCTTTGACTTTAAAGAGTTTGGTTACCGCCGAATTACTGTTGAGCGGCCGTTGCAATTAGCAATTTATCCTAAAGACGAACTGCGCCTTGAAGCCCTACAAGCCGATAACGCTTGGGCGAAAATGGATAAAACTAACCAAGAAACCATTTTGGATGCGCTCTCTTCCTTTGACCAAGATAAATACTTATCACGTGATAAATTCCTCAAACAATTAAAAGTTAAATTAGAGCGAGAAAGCGCAGAAAAAGCAGTAAAAGCAGTAAAACTTAGCGCAGCACAGTTAAAACTAATCATCAAACACTTAGGTGAACACGATGACGAAGCCGAAGTTTGCAAAGCGAAAGGGCAAATTGAAGCCAATCCAGATCTACGTGACAACGAAAACGTGCCACTAACAGAAAGCGTTGCCGATTACTTTGCTAATGAAGTGCAGCCTCACGTACCTGGTGCGTGGATTGATGAAAGCAAGAGCGACCCTAAAGATGGTAAGGTGGGTATTATCGGATATGAAATCCCATTTAACCGCTATTTTTACGTTTATGAACCTCCGAGAGCTTTAGAAGAAATTGATGCTGATTTAGATGCGGTATCAGCCGAGATAATGCAGCTACTTCAAGAGGTACATTCATAATGACTGGTCGTTATAAAGCGTATCCTGAGTATAAAGATTCTGGTATTGATTGGATTGGCGATATACCAATTGACTGGAAGTGGTTACCTATAAAAAGAAACTTCAAAATAGTAAACGGGTCAACGCCTAGATCAAGTGAAAGCGAGTTTTGGGATGGTAATATCACTTGGATTACTCCAGCTGATCTGAGTAAAGTAGATGTAGATATTTCTAGTTCATCTAAAAGTATTACAAGTGAAGGCCTCAACTCTTGTGGAACGTCTCTTGTACCAAAAGGTTCTCTAATTTTATCAACCAGAGCGCCAATTGGAACGATAGCGATTGCTTCAAAAGAAGTGTGTACTAATCAAGGTTGCAAGTCATTGGTTCACTCTAATAATGTCGATAGCAAGTTTTACTACTATGTGATATCAGTTTGCAGCAGACAGTTGAATAATCTAGGTAGAGGAACTACATTCCTCGAACTTTCAACAGATGAACTTTCGAAATTTATAGTTCCGACCCCACCATTTACAGAGCAACAAAAAATTGCCAGATTCCTCGATCACGAAGTCGCCAAAATCGACAAATTAATTGCCAAACAAAAAGAGCTGATTGTTCTGTTAAAGGAAAAACGCCAAACGGTAATTTCTCACGCAGTTACCAAAGGGCTTAACCCTCATGTAACTATGAAAGATACAGGGGTGCAATGGCTGGGAGATGTGCCTGAGCATTGGGAATTAAAAAAATTCAAACACTTATTTAAAATCCGTAAGCGCATAGCTGGTAAGACTGGCTACGATATTCTTTCTATTACTCAAAAGGGAATAAAAGTTAAGGATATCACTAGCGGTGAAGGCCAATTATCTATGGACTATTCTAAGTATCAATTAGTCTATAAGGGTGATTTCGCCATGAATCATATGGACTTACTCACTGGTTTTGTTGACATATCTAATTACAAAGGAGTTACAAGTCCAGACTACAGAGTTTTCACATTGGAACATAAAACTTCTGTTGCAGAATACTACCTACGACTTCTTCAGATGGGTTATCTCGACAAGCTTTTTTACCCATTAGGCCAAGGCGCAGCGCATATTGGGCGCTGGAGGTTGCCAGCAGAGGCCTTCAATGAGTTTTTAGCTCCCTGCCCTCCATTCGAGGAGCAAGAGGAAATTTCAAAATTTATTAAAGACACACACTTCAAAATTGATGCTCTTTTAGAAAAAGCCGAAGATGCGATCTTTCTGATGAAAGAACGTAAATCAGCTCTAATTTCAGCGGCAGTAACGGGTAAGATTAATGTGCGTAATTGGAGTCAGTCGTAATGGATAATAATGTAACGGATGACTTAGCAGGTTTTATTGATAAAGTTTCAAAAATACCTAGAAAAAAAAACCATACTTTATTCTTTAGAGGGCATGCAAACGAGCGTTATTCAGCGTTACCAGCTGTATTTAGACCTATACCTAAAAGTACTCCTCCTGAAAAGTATATAGATAAAGAGTCTCAATTGTTTCACAACATGATTATGCAGTGCCCTGACGAGTTCAAGCACTTGGTATCTACCTTTGATCATTTAGTGAAAATGCAACACTATAGCTTACCAACACGCCTGTTAGATATTACAACCAACCCTTTAGTTGCTCTATATTTTGCATGTTCTGAATTGATTGACGAAGGGCATAATGGAGAAGTTCTGGTATATCAAATACCTAATAATGAAATCAAATTCTATAACAGTGATACCGTTTCAGTGATTAGCAATTTAGCTCAAATCGATAATGATTTTGACCGAAAAAATGAAGTTCATCGTGAGAAGTTTGTTCATGTTATAAAAAATGAAAAACCATATTTTTTAGATAAGATTATCGAAAATGATTTAAAACGCGTCGTTTGTGTTCAGCCTAAGCAGGATAACAAAAGAATCATAAAGCAAAGTGGAGCCTTTCTGCTATTTGGAATGGGTGAAGAATTTGAAAAACAAACATCGGCCAAAATTCCTAGCGAGTTTGTTTTAAAAAAATATAACATAACTATCCCAAACAAAAACAAAGAGCAATTCCTTGTGGCATTAGAGCATTTGGCAATTTCTGAAGCCACACTTTTCCCTGAAATAGATAATGTAGCCAAGTTCTTAAAGTCTCCTCATAGGACTTACAGAGATTCGATACAAGATGACTTTTTCAGTAATAATAGTGAGTACCTTAAATTACTTATTGCTAACCTAAAAGAGAATCAAGATTTGATAGAAATGATTCAGAACAACCCCAGAAGTGCCTTATTGCAGAGTGATGTACTAAGTGAATCGATAAATTCTGTTGTAATTGATACCTTTGAGTCTTATGAAGAACAAGCATCTTCAATATTAGAAGATAGGGAATTATTCAAGAACCTTGTTAATTACTGTTATGAACAAATCGTTCCCACGATTTAAAGAAGAAAAAGAAAGGTTTGTTAATTATGATAGACATATCTCAAGAAAAAATATTCCAAAACAATATTCTTGACCAAATGCAGTCTCACGGATGGTTGCTGGGCGAATCGAATAAATACAACAAAGAATTGGCTCTTTACCCTGAAGATGTAATTGCTTTTGTTAAGACAACACAGCCTGAACAGTGGGAAAAGTTAGCGCAGCATTTCCCCGCAATAGATCGTAACCCAAATGCAACGTCTGATGCTTTACTCAAGTCACTAGAACAAGAACTAAAAAATGAAGGTACGCTATGGGTATTGCGGAACAAACTCAATAACCGTGGTGCCAAGTTTGATCTTTGTAGCTTCAAGCCTGATCACGACCTAAACCCAAAGGCAACTGCCCGTTATCAGCAAAATATTCTGCGAGTCGTTCCAGAACTGGTTTACTCCCCCAATGGCTATGATGGACGTTTAGATTTAACGCTATTCGTAAACGGAATTCCTGTTGCGACTTGTGAGCTTAAATCTGAGTTTAAACAGTCGGTTGATAATGCCAAAGTCCAGTACATGAAGGACAGGCAGCCGAAAGATCCGAAAACTCGTAAGCCAGAGCCGTTATTAACCTTTAAGCGTGGTGCGCTGGTTCACTTTGCTGTGAGTCAGTATAACGTAGCGATGACTACTCGTTTAGCTGGCAAGAAGACCTTTTTCCTACCGTTTGACCAAGGTACAAGTGAAGGTGGTAAAGGTAACGATGTTCCTGAAGATGGTGGCTATGCTACGTCTTACCTTTGGAATGAGATTTTCCAGAAAGATAACTTACTGCTGATCCTCAGCCGCTACATTCACCTTGAAGTGAAAGATGTTGAAAATCTAGATGGTTCAATCACTCAAAAAGAAACAATGATTTTCCCTCGTTATCATCAGTGGGCGGTAGTCTCTAAGCTCCTTAAAACAGTGGATAACGAAGGCACAGGCCATAAATACCTTATTCAACACAGTGCTGGTTCGGGCAAATCTAACTCGATTGCCTGGCTATCTCACCAATTGGCTTCAAAGTATTACTACACCGATCACCCTGAGCTTAACAAACAAACAGGGGATAAGGTTTTCGACTCTGTCATAGTGATCACTGACCGAACAGTATTGGATAGCCAGTTACAGGATACTATTTACCAATTTGATCATAATGAAGGAATGATTGCTCGTGTTAACCGAGAAGAAGCGCAAGGCTCTAAATCAGGGCAATTAGCTGGAGAGCTACGGGCTAGCACATCTATCATTATTGTGACTATTCAAACCTTCCCACACGTTTTGGAGGCTATCCGTAAGGATTCCACGTTAGCTGGCCGCAGCTTTGCGGTAATAGCAGATGAAGCGCACTCAAGCCAGACTGGAACGACTGCTCGTAAATTACGTGAAGTGTTGATGGCTGAACAATTAGACGGTGATGAAGAGTTGGACAGTGAAGATATGCTGCGTTTGTCACTAGAAGCTCGTAAAGGGTCAAACAAACTCAGCTACTTTGCCTTTACCGCTACTCCAAAGGCGAAAACATTAGAGCTTTTTGGACGCAGACCAAACCTTGATGAACCTGCAAGCGACACCAACAAGCCACTGCCATTCCACGTTTACTCAATGCGCCAAGCGATTGAGGAAGGGTTTATTCTGGATGTTCTACAAAACTACACCAGTTATCGTGTAGCTTATCAATTAGCCCATGAAAACCCTGATTTAGACCGAGAAGTGGACAGCAAAAAAGCCGCTTCAAAAATGGCAAAGTGGGTTCGCTTGCACCCGTATAACATTGCTCAGAAAGTGGAAACTATCATTGAGCACTTTAATGAAAAAATTAAACACCTGTTGGGCGGTGAAGCAAAAGCAATGGTTGTTACCAGTAGCCGGCTAGAAGCTGTACGTTACAAACTTGCCTTTGAAAAATACGTACAAGAAAAAGGCTATACCAACGTTAATGCAATGGTGGCCTTTTCGGGTGAAGTGAATGATCCTGATTTACCCAAACACCCATTTACAGAAAATAATATGAATCCGGGTCTGCGTGGTCGTGATATGCGTAAAGCATTTGATACCACAGATTATCAGGTGATGCTGGTTGCGAATAAGTTTCAGACAGGCTTTGACCAACCCAAATTGGTGGCGATGTATGTCGATAAACCATTAAAAGGCGTTGAGTGTATCCAAACCCTTTCGAGGCTAAACCGCACCTACAAAGGCAAAAATAAAACCTTTGTGCTCGACTTTGTGAATGACCCTGAAGAGATATTGGCTGAGTTTAAGGTTTACTTCCAAACCGCTGAACTAGCTGGTGTGTCCGATCCTAATATTGTTTATGAGCTAATGAAGAAGCTCGATAAAGTAGGTATTTACCAGTGGCGAGAGGTTGAAGCATTTGTTGAGACTTACAACAACAAACAAGCGAATCAAGCCAAGTTAGCCAATTTGTGTAAACCCGCAGTTGACCGTTTCTCCGTTCGTTATAAAGAAGCTACTCAAGTGCTTCAATCAGCACAAACTGAATTGTCTAAAGCGAAGGTTGAGCAGAACGATAAGAAAATCAAATTTGCCGAAAACAGCGTTAAACACGCAAAGGAAGCAAGAGATATTCTGGAAGTGTTCAAGAAAGATTTAATGTCGTTTTATCGCTTCTACGAGTTTACGTCTCAAATAGTCAATTTTGATGATTTTGAGCTAGAGAAGCTAAGTATTTTCGCCAAACATCTTTACCCACTGCTTCGGCTTGATGTGGTGGAGGATGAGATTGATTTATCTGATGTGGTAATGACGCACTACCGTTTACACGAGCAGCGAGAGGCTGACTTGCAACTCGGTGTCAAAATTGGTGAAGAACCAAAGTCGTATTTGCCTGATGCAAAAGAAGGTTCAGGTGCGGTTCCGAAAGACCCTAAAACTGAACTTCTTAATGAGATCATTCAACGAATGAACGATTTGTTTATCGAAGATGGCTTATCTGAAAACGACATGCTCAATTATGCCAATACCATTGCAGGCAAAATTTCGGAAAACGAAGTCGTTATGGACCAGCTTCGCAGCAACACCAAAGAACAAGCGATGCTCGGTCAATTCCCAGAATCAATCAACAACGCCATCATCGAAAGTATGGATGTACATAACGAAATGGCGATGAAACTTCTGTCGAATGAAGCAATCGCAAAAGGCTTTGCTGGGTTGATGTTTGACGTGTTGATGAAAGGACTTGGTAAATCTAACGAGGACGGCGCTCGCTAATTGAGCCCCGTGTGAGCGATGTTATTAGTGCTAAACCTTGACTCGGTTTTTTAGGATACAGTGCGTTAGCTTCGATTTAATGTGAACGATAAAATGGAATTTAAAATATGACAGAAAAGCAAGAAATAACACTTGATCTGCATTATGAAAAATCGGCTTTGATGGATGAATTATGCGATCTAAACGACTTTGATGGCATTGTACGATTGTGTGAGGAACTAGAGACATATACCCACCCATCAGCACTCATAAGACTGCATTTATTCTACAACACTGGCTCCGGATATTCTCATGTGGCGGCCCGCCGAGATAATGAATTTAATAGTCAAACGTCTGGCCTTGCACTTTTAAATTTCAGAAAAGCAATGGTCGAGGTAAAGACTTTTGCGAAAGAAAGCTTTCGCAGCATCCCGTCAGACGAAGTTATGAATGCATATTACGATCTTCGCAGTCGACTATTTACCAATATGGCAAATGAGTTGGATTATCAAGGCCGTCGTCTGGAGGCATTATCGTATTATGAAGACCCTATAAAATCTGGAAATGTTCATGCGGTGATGAGTAAAGCTAACTGTCTCTATCGATTAGCTCAAAGTGTATACGATGATGGGCACGCTTATTATTTACAGAGAGAATCAGCAAACTATTACCAACAAGCATTGTCCAGAATTGATGAATTCCCACCCATACAAAGAGAAAGCATTGAATCAGATCCTTTTTACAGACACTTTCTCAGTTGGTTTAAAGAGCAAGAGTCTCTATATGGCTCAGACTTTCCAGACCTAAATACATTGCCAGGAAGTTCACCAGAGACTAAGAAAGTGAAAAATTATCTTAGGTGGTGTGCTGACAATAGATTATTTATTAATGAACTAAATGCCGTATCAACATCTGAAGTTGTAAATCATGATGTGCTGTCATTGCCAAATATTACAACTCGAATCAACACGTTGCTTAGTTCCCCTGAAGAACTAAGCTTTCATGGTCACTTTGATGAGATGAAAGCTGACTACTGCTATGCACGCTATTTGGCATTCATGGGGAGTTCCATCTCTCTATTTGAAGAACATTTTTTCAATTCAACGTTTGAACATGTCGATACTCTAGACTATGAAATAAACAACTTGAAAACCCATCACCTGAAGTCATGTTTTCGAATCAGTTATTCAATTTTTGATAAAATTTCGTTTTTTTTACACCGTTTTTTTGAACTTGATACAGTTCAAAATGACCATAAAGTAGACTTCAAAAAAGTTTGGTTTAATCAAGGTAGTCAGTCGCTTAAGGATATATTTCAAAATAGCGAAAATGACTACTTTAAGGCACTTTACTTCATTTCACGTGAAATACGACAGGGGGCACGAAATACACCTTTGGATAAGGATCTGTCATATTGGTTTGATCCTGATACACAACGGCTGTTTAACATAAGAAATGCAATGGAACATCGAGCATTCAAGCTAGTTGATGCTGTATGTCATCACAACGTAAATGACAACTATAATGAAATTGAAGAACATGAAAAAGAACTAGCGAAAGTAAGGCAAGATATTAAACATGCCACTAAGCAGCTAGTAACGTCCCCAGAAAATAAAGCCGAACTTGAACGTCAACTTGAAAAGCTTAAACGGCTAGAAATAAACTTAAACGAAGACCTTCATGAAAAAGAACGAATGAGTACATATTCAGTAATCGTTGGTGTTGAAGAGTTTGAGTTGCTGACAATGAAACTACTTACCTTAGCAAAGGACGCATTAGTGTATTTATCTTTGGCCATTCATCATGAAGAATCACAGCAAAACCAAAGCAGTATTGCTATACCTTGTCCTGTACCTAAAAAATAAAAAATACACATCTCTAGGACATTAACGACATCTACCAGATTAAATCATTTTAACCGGTCACCACTTAGTTCCAACACTCTCTTTTTAGGGTAACCCTCATAGATAGGGTAATGATGACTACCATATTACTATCAAAAATTGACACAACCCCACCCTAAAGATAGACTATCATTATGTCTTAATATCTATTGATAGTTCCATGAGATACATCTACGCACGTGTAAGTACCGAGGAACAAAACGTTCATCAGCAAGCTCAATACTTAGCTGAACGCTATGAGCATGATGCTATTGTTACCGAAACATTTACTGGTACAACTACTGACCGTCCCAAGTTCACCGAATTAATGTCACAACTACAGCAAGGTGATGCTCTGATTGTTTATCATGTTAGTAGACTAGGTAGAAAGACTAGTGAAGTGCTAGAAACGGTTGAAAGTCTGAAAAATAGAGACGTTCAGGTTTATGTTGATCAACTTCAAGGTATAGATATAACAAGCGGAGTAGGAAAACTTCTTTTTACCACTCTATCTGGGTTAGCCGAATTAGAACGGGAGCAAATGCTTGAGAGGCAGCGTATCGGCATTAACCGAGCAAGGGCAGAAGGTAAGTATACAGGTAGAAAGAAGGTGGATAAAAACCTTATTAATGCCGTTGATGTAATACGTAGTCAAGGATTCTCCGTCGCGAAAGCTTGCAAACAAGTCGGGATTGGTGAAGCCACATACTACAGGAATAAAGGTTTAACGACTGCTTCCTAAATTGGCAGCTGACGTAATGTTTAAACAATTTGATATTAACAATATATGCGTGAAATACATGAGCGTTCGATTAGATAAATATTTATGGGCTTGTAGGTTCTATAAAACACGTTCGTTGTCTCGAAGTGTAGTAGCCTCTGGTAAGGTTAAATACAATGGCCAAGCGTGCAAACCTAGCAAAATAGTTGAGTTAGGGGCAGTGATCAGAGTTCCAGCAGGGTTTGACTATAAGGAAGTTGTGGTTAAGTCCATCAGTGATCAACGTGGAAAGGCTGAAGTCGCGCAGACGCTATATGAAGAAACACCTGAAAGCATTGAGCAACGACTTAAAGATCAAGAGGCAAGAAAACTCAGTGCATTTCATAGCCCTAGGCCTGATCAAAAGCCATCCAAAAAGCAACGAAGAGAGCTAATCAAACTTAAGGTTCAATAGCGATTTTTGTATGTTAAAATGTAGCCGAGTGATGAGATATTGAAGATAAAAAAGTGTATCCTTAATTTTGTATCCAAAAACCACATAAAGATACCCATTGAACCCCATATTTTTCTGGGATTTCACTCACTCACTCACCCAAAAGATACAAATTTCTGGTTCTTATAACCCTAAGGCTGCCCGTTTCTATAAAACCCGCTCTGTTGCGCGAGACATGGTGCAAGGCGGTAAAGTGCATTATAATGGTCAACGAACAAAGCCCAGTAAAATCGTCGAGGTGGGCGCAGTCATAAAAC
>Ga0209644_1000128_pt1 | contig 24301 bp, 39 predicted proteins | sample ETNvirome_2_1000_FD_184069 | JGI IMG/M metagenome (GOLD analysis project Ga0209644, IMG submission 184069) | Marine viral communities from the Pacific Ocean - ETNP_2_1000 (SPAdes) (version 2) | ecosystem: Environmental > Aquatic > Marine > Oceanic | place: Pacific Ocean | collected 2013-06-22 | reverse complement strand
CATGGTCTGGGCCTCGGCCCACCCTGACCGCCCGACGGATCCGTCCGTTGTGGTCGAGGCCCGGATCAGGACGGTGGAGCGCAACGGAAAGAAAGAAGCGCATTGGACCTGGGACGTTCTCGACATCAGAGATGAGCCCAGTTATCGGATCCTGATCCCAGACGGGCCAGACCCCAGCAAGGCCAAGGCAGACATCACAGCCCAGGTGCTTGGTGCTGAGTTCAGCGGAGAGGCCTACCCTTACTTGGTCGAGGGCGAGCCCGTGATGCCTTATGTGCTCTATCACGCGGAGGGCGGCGGCTCTGCGCTGTGGGATCCGTACACCGGCAAGGAGCAGATCGAAAGCACGCTCACCGTGTCCACGCTCTGGACGCTCTGGAACTATTGCGTAAGAGATGCGAGCAGCCCGATCCGTGGGCTGGTCAACGGAGAGGTCCGGGGAGTCTCAACGAAGGGCAGCAACGCGGGCACACGGCGCGAGGTGGCGCACGACCCCACCACGATGGTCATGATTGACCAGACAGGGCCCGGCCCAGTCCAAGCGATGCAGTGGGCTGCGGGCTGTGATCCTGAGCGGCTGCAGTTGGCGATCGATGCTTACGAGCAACGCGCGCTCATCAGCAGCGGCATCAGCCCGGCAGACATCCAGCAGAGCGGGGCGGCTCAGAGCGGCTATGCGATCAGCCTCAAGCGGTCATTCATCCGCGAGCGACAGGCGGCCATGGTGCCTCAGATGGAGGCCGGAGATCGGCGCGTGCTGGCCCTGGCTGCGAGTCTGTGCAACGCGACCGAGGGCACCTCGTATCCAGAGGGCGGCTACAATCTGCGCTATCAGCAGATCCCGCTTGGCGCAGACGAGCGCAAGGCCCGCCGCGAGGCAGCCGCGGCAGGGATCGCTATGGGCACCCAGAGCGTGGTGGATCTCGTCATGGCAGAGCAGCCCGGCTTCACCCGCGAAGAGGCGATCTCTTGGCTTGAGCGCGTGAGACAAGAGCGGGCACTGTTCCCCGCAACCGGAGGTGAATGATGAGCGACGGTATGATCCCAGAAGAGCGACTCAAGGCAGAGGTCGAGAAGCGCAAGGCCGCAGAGGCACAGCGCAAGACGCTCACCGAGCAACTCTCTGAGGTGCAGTCACAGATCAAGACGCTCACCAAAGAGCGCGACCAGTTCGCGGCCCAGGTCGAAGGCGTCGGGGATCTCCGCACTGAGCTTGAGACGGCCCGCGCCGATCTCGCCAGCGGCAACGCCACCAGCACCGCACACATCAGCATGCTAGAGGCGGGCGTAACCAAGGGCAGCGTGCGAGACTTCGCGCTATTCCAGCATCAGCAGCACGTCAAGGCCGAGGGCGACAAGGCGAAGCCCTGGGGCGATTGGTGGGAGGCTAACCGCGAGGGCATGATCGCAGACCTTGCGCCACAGCCCACAGCAGAGCCGACAGCGGAGGCAGCGCCAGAGGCGGCACGCCCGGCCCAGCCCACAACCAACAACGGCGCACAGCCCAGCCCAGCACCCGCACAGACCTACACGCCGGGCATGTATGCGACGATGAGCCCGGCAGACTGGACCGCGAACAAAGGCGACATCCTGGCTTCGCTGAAGGGCGGCAGCTTCTAGGTTGACAGCAGCGCCGCAGGGTGCTTAGCATTGACGAGCCAGCATCCACGGTGCCGCCGACCACAACGGGCGATAAGGGATGCGGGCGCAAGGGGCCATGCCGCCGCCGGGCAGTCGGGCGCAAAGGGCCGATCGAATAACCAAGAGCGCGTTGCGCTCAAGATAAAGGACTGCTCACCATGGCCAACGAAATCACACTAACCGGATCGGGCGCGTCAACTCGTGCCGCCGAGGTATACAACCGGCTCATCCATGAACTCCTGATGGACCCCACGGATCTGCGCGGAGTCGTGCGGAACCTGGGAGACATCGGCGGCAGCGGATCCGCTGTGCTCACCACGGGCACCGTTGATTATGATCTTGCAATGGCCGCAGCCAACGCCGATGAGGTGACCGCCGCCGACAATACTGCGGTGACAGTGGGCGCAGTCTCGCTGACGGTCGCACACCAGATCATCAGCTTCGGTATGTCGGATCTTCACAGCGTCACCGGGGCACCCGGTATGCTCGATCTGCAGGCGCTCGCAGGAAAGGCGGCTCAGGCATACGGGCTGCGCTTCACCGATCTGACTATGGCAGCGGCTGACACCATCACCGCCAACGTCGGCACCAGCGCCGCAGACATGACCGTAGATGACTGGTTCAGCGCTACTGCGACTCTCCAGCAGGCTGTGTGCCCCGGACCGTACACCGCGATCCTGGCACCCGTGCAGGTGACTGACTTGCAGGCCAGCCTTCGCAGCGAGGGCGGCGCGATCCAGTTCCTGCCAGCCACTGCCGCACAGTTGAGCCTGAAGGGGCCAGGGTTTCAGGGCTCCTTCATGGGCGTTGACATCTGGCAGAGCGATTCAGTTTCGACCAGTGGCGGAAACCGTGTCGGCGCGATGTTTGGCGACGGCTGCCTTGGGTACGTCGAAGCCAGCGCACGGGGCAACATGCCCGGAGCGATCAGCGCAGGTGCTCCCGGCTCGCCGGTCTATGCGGAGTTCGTCCGCGCAGGCGACCCCGGCATCAGTCGCGTCGTGGCTCACGCCTTCGTGGCTGTGGGTCTGCTCGAAACGGCCCGAGGTGTGAACATCACCACGGACGCCTAACAACCCGGCGAGCGGGTGGCCGGATCGTCCTTCGTCCGGCTGCCCGCGAACCACCACAGAAGGACGGATGATCGATGTCAGCAATCATAGGCCAGCGGGTAACAGAGACGAACGCGCTTGAATCGGAGAAGCTGCCGCGCTCAGTGCGTGCCCGCCCTCGCTTCTGGTACATCGTGCATCCGCACTGCTGGGCCTTTGACGGTGGCGAGTGGCTGCCGACTCCAAGCAAGATGAGCTTGGATCCTGGCTGCAACGGAGTATCCGACGGCGGCGGGACTGATCTTGCCGTGGCTCAACTCAACCGCAACGGCTGGCAGATCGTGCGACCAAACGATCCGCGCCTGGGTGACTGGCAGTGGTACGTTCAGGAGGTGCCCAAGCAGGGCCGCGGGCGCGTCTATACAAGCGTCTTCGATGAGGCGTCTGTGGTGGGCTCTCGCGTCTTCTGGGATCACGACGACGAGGGCTGGCGCGACTTCCGGCGGCATCTTGTGACCGCTGGGATCTGCGAGCCTATCACGCGGCAGGTCTTCGATCTTGAGGTAGACAAGCAGCGCAGCGCAGTGGATCGGCTGGAGGGCCGGGCGGCTTCCATGCCTCACAATCAGGTGGTGACTTCCCGGCTCGTCAGAGAGCGCGAGCGGCTCGACTCTATGCTATCAGCCCGGCCCGCACATCTGGACGAGGTCAAGCCCAAGCGCAGCAAGCGGCGCAAGGTCAAGGCAACGCGCGTGCAGGAAGAGGCCAGCCCGTGAGCGGAGAGCATCCCAAGGGGCGCGAGGCTGTGGACAAGCTCACGCGCCGCGCGGTGAAGCACGGGGCGGATCCTGCATGGGCCAAAGAGAAGGCACGCAAGGCGATCCGGGCTATGTACCACGGAGAGAAATCAGACAGGCCGCGAGGCCACCAGCGAGACAGCTAACAACACTCGGCGCTTAGGCGTCGCTCTCAAGGAGCGAGTGACATGTCAAAAGGCAGCAAAGTAATTCAGCACGGTGTCAAGGTGAATGACGACGGAGACGTATACATCCGGGTCAACCCTGATGCAGTCACCAGCGGCTTCGCGGCAGCGTCGGGCAGGGCGGGAGAGATCTCCTTCTATCTGGACGAGTCCGGGCACAATCTAAAAGCGTCCGTGGTCTACAGCAACGGCACGACCAGCAAGACCCTCACAGTGGCCTTCGACTAGCCCAAGCCCAGGAGGGTTAGACAATGGCACAGCTACGATCAGCCGCTCAAACGCTGAGCACGTCCTACGGCGCAGCGATCTCTGTGGAGACTGGATGGGACAGCGTGAGCGTCACGCTTGACGATGCTTCGATCGGCTTCATTGTCGAGATCGACGCAGCCAACGAAGAGGCAGTACCCGCGGGATCCTCCTGGGTGCTCAACGCGGGAGCATCCGTCACGTCTGCCTTGTCTCTCAAGGTCAAGTCAGCGAGCGGCACGCCTGCCGCATCCGTGCTCTGGTTCAGGTGACCGCGTGCCGATTCTCAGCAGGGGTGGCGCGGGGCTGGGCTCGTCCTCTGATATAGGAGATCTCAACGCGCCCGGCTGGAAGAGCGGCGGGCCCACCAGCGGCGCGGGAGCTTGGGGCGAGGTAGACGAGGGCGAGGATGAGACCCTCATCTTGGGCTACACGTCATCGACAGGCACGGCAGGCTTTGCGCGCCTGGAATGTACGGGAGATACCGCCGCATTTAAGCTGGTGTCAGTGGAAGGGGAAGACCTCGACTCACCAGCCACCTTCACCAGCCTGACCAATAGCAGCGACTATATGTACATCGCCTTCAAGGGCACGGCGAGTTCAGGCAACAGCGAGATCGAAGTTAAGATCGAACCGGTGATGATAGACACCAGCGCAAAGAGCATGACGATCACGGTGTACGATCACGAGGGCGAGAGCGCCGGGACGCTGACGGCGACCTTCACTTATAGCGGCAGAGTGGAGATCAACCTGACGGAGGCGGCAGACATCGACAACGCAACCGGCTTGGTGTTTGGCACGGGCGGCGTGGGCGGCGCGCTGGAGGGTCTGAAGCGCTCGTCTTCTGGTGGAGTCTGGGGCACCCGATGCCACTCTGTCCGCGAGGTGACTAGCAGCGATCATGCCTACATCGAAGTGACGCCGACCGTCATGAGCACCTCCAGCCCGCACACGGACGCGCATCACTGGATGGTCGGCTTCGGCTACGTGGACGACTTCGCGGCGGGAACCTATGGCTTTGAGTGGATGACGTGGAATGTTTACTGCTGGGGAGGCGGGCCTATCGCAGCACAGTCACCCGGCGGCACCACGCTCACCGATGGCGGCGGGCACCCGTCCGGCGACGGCGACACCACGCTTGCCCAGATGGCCGCGGATCGATCCTTGCGGATCTATATTGAGGATGACGATGTGACGCTGCGATATTCTGACGACGATTGGGAGACCGAGACGACCTTCTGGACCTTTGCGGAAGCGGCAGACATCGCGGGCAATTCAAATCTGGTAGCGGGCTTTGCGATCCACGACGGCAGCGGCTCCAACGTCGGCATCATCGAGGGTATCAAGCTCTTTGGATTGCTTACTTCCTGATGCCACAGGAGACCCTATACGCGCACAAGCACGGGCTGCCTGACTTCCTTGTTAGAGAGCGCGACAACCTGATCGAGTGTCCGGTGTACGCGGCAGGCACGCTCACCGCGCCAGCCTCCGGCACGGTCACGATCTACGAGGGCGGCACGGTGCTGGTGGATGCGGCAGCAGTGACCGTCACCGCCAGCACCGCCACCTATAACGTCACGGCGGCAACACTGCCAAGCACGCTGAGCCTGAGCGATGAGTGGCTGATCGTCTGGTCGCTCGTGCTGTCCGGCAGCGCCCACATCTTCCAGAGACCTGCGGCCTTGGTGCGCCGGGAGCTTCACCCCGTAGTCACGCCCGCCGACTTGACGGCGCTGCACCAAGACGCATCGTCCCTGCTGGCTGCCGGGCAGACCCTGGCGGACTTCCTCGATCAGGCGTGGGACATGGTGCAGCGTCGGCTCTTGGCTGTGGGTCGCCGCCCCTATCTCATCCTGTCGGACTTCGCGCTCTTCGATTGCCACCGGCACCTTGCTGCATATCTGCTCTTCAATGATGCAGCATCAAGCGTGGGCGATGGTCGCTGGTCTGAGATGTCCGAGCACCACCTAGACAGATACGAGCAGGAGTGGGCACGGCTGAGCCTGACGTATGACACGGATGAGGACGGGCTTGTAGAGGCTGACGAGCAGGGCACAGCGGGCACCACTGCTGTTTTCTTTGGAGGTCCGGGCCGAGGGTTCTACTAATGGCGATCGGGGCCTTAGATCGCAGCGCACTGCGCGCACACCTGAGCACCTTACTAGGTGCGGCCTCTGGCGTGGCTGAGTCTGCCTTCATCGATCTTGAGGCCGGGCCGCAGGGACGCGCTCATCAGTATTGGTCGATCGCCTCTATCAGCAGCAGAGACGCAGGCCACCGTGCGCGGGTGGGCGTTGTGATCGGCAAGCGCTACAGCGTACAGGCGCGCGTAGCTTATCGAGTCAACCCCAAGGATCGCGAGACATCCAGAGACGCAGCCTTGGACAATCTGGACGCACTGGAGCGGGCGATCCGCAACAGCAGCAACGCCGCCCGCGCCAACCTTGAGATCGTGGACTGGACGGACAAAGAGCGGCAGAGCGGATCGCGTGAGTGGCTCGTCTGGGACATCGACCTTGGGATCCATTCAGCCTTTGATCTGGCGGGCTCGTGATGGGCGGCGAAGTCAAGGTACTGGATCGAGACCTGCAAGACATGCTTGCCGATCTTGAGATCACGCCATCGCGGGCGAAGGAGCTAACCAACGCACTGGCCCGCAGCGAGGCCCGGTATGATCTCTGGGTGCGCGCGTCGGACTTCGGCTCGGTGGTCAAGCGTCGCAGGGTCAGGCCCACGCTATCCGCACTGAACCCGGAAACGGCGGGCCCCTTGCCGGTCAAGTCTGGGCGCTTTGCTGCTGGCTGGAACTGGAAGATCCACGGGCTCAACGCCACCGTCTCCAGTCAGGTGCCCTATGCAAAGTGGGCGCGCAAGGTGGGAGAGGACGAGGGCGACGGGGTAAAGAATGTCGAGAAGCACTTGCGCGAGGACTGGGACAAGGTGGCGGATGAGATGTCGGTTGCTATCGCCGGGTGGTTCCTGTGAGCGGGGTAGACTTCAGCATCGACGCAGGTCAGCGCCTGGGCTTCAGTGAATCCGGGCTGACAGCGGACACCATCGCAGAAATCGGTGAGGTGCTGCGGGCCATTGGCAACGACGTAGAGGGCCACATCTTCGGCAGCTTCCCCGTCGATACCGGGCGCAGCCTCAGAGCGTGGCGCGTGTTCGTGGATGGCGTCGTGCTGGTCGTGCAGAACCCGGTGGAGTATGTCTCGTTCATTAACGGCGGGACCTATACGGTGCAGGGAGATGCGGCCCAGGCAGTCGAGGATGCTCTGGATAAATCGTGGGCGCGGCTGAGCGGGGAGATCTCCGACATCTTGGCAGAGGCTACGCGCCAGCAGGAACTATTCAGGCAGCCGGAGGGCACGCTTCTGGGAGACTTTGCGCGGGCAGCCCTGCGCCGCCAACTCATGGAAGCGGCGGGTCTATCGCAGATCCCAGGAGGATCGCTCTTTACCTCGTTGCAGCAGGGGTTTAGTATTCAGCGGATCGCACAACGCGAGCGCGGCAGGCAGCGAACTAACACGCGGGCTCGCGCCCGGTAAACAGGAGCCGAAGTCATGTCAGAATCCACGATCATTCACACCAAGCTGGACGGTGTTCTCACGCTGGGCTCACAATGCACGGCAGGCGGCGGCGCATTCAGCGCGTCGGCGGGGATCAACTCGGGAGCAGACACATATACCGTTGCTTACGAGGCGGGCGATCTCAGCCTGACGATCCCGCAGGCTACGATCTCCAGCTATCTCGATCGGGGCAAGTTCACCTTGCCGCCGTCCGTGAGGTACGGCGACGATCAGGCGATCACCTTTTCCTTCTCGGCATACTTCCGCGATCTGACTGACTCATCCGCGCCTGCGCTGGTGGACATCATCAGCAATCAGGGCTATGCGGGCAGCAACTGGGTGAGCACTCTGAGCACCTCGATCGCCGCAGATGATGCCGAGGTGTTCGCCATCGATCTGCGCTGGGTCGTGACCAATCAGGGAGACGCGACCGACGTTCATAAGCTCGTCCTCTCTGCATGCACGGTCAACTGCGCCATCGCAGAAGGCGACCCAAACACCGTGACGATCAGCGGCACGTCCTGGGCTGTTGAGCCTTCGGTGCTGCTCTGATGTCTGGCAAGATCGAGAAGCTGCAAGCGCAGATCGCGGACGCTCGCCGCCGCCGATCCTCGGAGATCAGCGAGCTACAGGCTCAGCTATCCGATGAGGTGGCGAAGGTCAACAACAAGAAAGGCAAGGCCAGTGCGAAAGCTGACACACCCGCGGACGATTCCTGATAGCCCGATCTACTTCTCTGTAGACGTACCCGGCAAGGGGCCGCACGCCTTCCGCCTGCCTCGCCCAAGCATGGCTGCCCGGCTGGTGTCTCCGATGATCTCGTCTGGGATCTGGGACGCTGGCGAGTCGGGCGCAAAGATGAGCCAAGCATCGGCACTGCTCACAGAGGAGGCTGTCGGTGCTGCTGTTGGGACCTGCTGGCGGCACGAGACGCTAGAGCTTGAGGCCAAGCGCAGCCACCACGACAGAGACGCTGACGGGCTGCTTGACTACGGCAGCGCGGTGCTGGAGGAACTCTACGAGGAGGGATACAGCACCGAGGACCTGACCCCGATCATCTCGGCTGTCGGCTCCCGCCTGCTCACCTCGATCCTGCCCGGCCCTGCGGAGGTGGCTGATCAGGTAAATTTTACTGCACCGGGCCCGGCGTTGGCGACCTGATCGCGATCGATCTAGGGGTCAGTCTCTTCCGCGATCCGCACGCTCTTTGGAGGTTTGATCGTGAGACCCAGTGTGACCTTCTGGCCTACTGGAAGATCGCGCGGGCCTCAGACCAACCGCCCGGCAAGGGCTCGGACGTGGTGACTCCGGCCTCCGCGCGGATGATGCTGGGCGCTCCTGCTACCGTGGGAGACCTCGCACACTTCTGGCTCATGACTCACCCGCCACAGAAGAAGCCCACGCAGTCGCGCGCCGTGCGATCTGCCATGGCTGAGAAGTTCTCGCCGGAAGCCGTTGATTGGTGGCTTGACTGACATGGCTGGCAAGCGGATCGAGTTCAGCTTTGTAGGCGATGCCTCCGATCTGGAGCGTGCGCTTCGGTCCGTCCAGAGCGAGGGCCGCGAGGCTGGCGACGAGATGGAGAGCGCAGGCAAGCGCGGCGCTGCTGGACTGAGCAATGCGGAGAAGGCAAGCAAGGCGCTCAAGGCCGGGCTTGGTGCTATCGCTGTAGCTGCCGCCGCCGCCGCTGTTGCCACCAGCAAGATCGTGGGCGCTGCGGTTGACCTCGCCAAGCGAGCCGACGAAATCGCCAAAAGGGCCAAAGCGATCGGCACCACGGCAGAAGAGCTACAGATTCTCACCGGGGCCCTTGAGCTTGGAGGCGTGCAGGCAGAGACGACAGCCAACGCGATCCAGAAGCTGAGCGTCAATCTAGGCATGGCCGCCAAGGGCAGCAAGATGCAGGTCGAGGCCCTTGAGGATCTGGGCCTCACGTTTGAGCAACTCGACAGGGTGCCGTTGGATGAGCGGATCGCGTTAATCGCTGACGGCTTGGGCACGATGACGAGCCAGAGCAAGCGCGCGCAGACAGCGCAGGCGCTGCTTGGGCGCGGTGCCCTGGACATGCTTGCAGCCTTCACCGAGGGCGGCGACGCTATCCGCGAGTCGTCCAAGCTCATCGAGGACGCGGGGATCATCAGCAACGAGACGGCGCGGCAGGGTGAGGATCTAGCCGACGCGCTGACTCTGCTCAAGCGCAGGGCCAACGCCTTGCGGGATGATGCCCTCGCGCCGATGTTGCCGGTGCTTACAAAGCTATCCGACGGCTTGAGTGAGGCCATGGGTGCCGCAGACCCTGAGCAGATAGAGGGCCTCAGTCAAGCATTCAGCCGCACGATGCTTGACGTAGTTGCGCCGTTGCTTGTGATCGTGACTCGCGGATCTGGCAAGGCTGCACTGTCGATCGGCGTCCTGGGCAGTGCGATGGCTCTGGCTGCTCAGGCTGCGCTTGCGATGAATCCGGCCCTTTGGCGGACTCTTGGGGCGGTGCGTGCGCTGACTCTGGGCAACCTGTCGCTCGCTCGGTCGCTCATGGAGGATGCGACGGATGGGATGTTCGCTGTCGGACAGTCCTTTGACGAGCTTATGGAGCAGGCGGACTCGCTTGGCTTTGAGATCGGAGCGATCGATCTTGCTGCGGAGTCGATGCTTGAGGTGATAGCCCGCGCCAGTGCGGAGATCGGCAAGCTCGGAGAAGAGACAACCAAGGCAACCAAGAGCGCTGGCGGGATGGAGGAGGAGCTAGACGACATCGGCACGGCAGCCGAGGGCGCGGCTGAGGGCCTGTCTGATCTCGTTGATACCCTCACCGACTTCGGATCCTTTGACCGCGCCCTAGCGGCAGCCGGGGAGACATTCTCGGAGTTCGCTGACAGACTCATCGATGAGGATCTCTTCGATGAGGCCCTCGACCTTACCCCGCGATTCTCTGCGGAAGATGCGGAGAGCGCTCGCCAGCAGGCGATCAGCCTTGCTCAGGACGTGGCAAATGCCACGTTAGACATCATGTCCCAGGTGAGCGATCAGATCCTGGCAGACCGCACTGCAGCGGCTGAGGAGACGGCAGACAGGCTCAAGGACGTTGAGAAGAGGATCGCCGGAGCCGCCACAGAGACAGAGCGCGAGCGGCTCTTCGAGCACCGCAACATGCTCAAGGCGCGGCAGGCCGCACAGAAGGAGGAGGTGCTTGAGGCGTGGCACGTCTCGCAGGCATTCGCCATCAGCCAAGCCGTGATCAATGCGGCGGCGGGGATCGCGATGCAGCTAGCAGGCACGCCCGGCCCTCCGGCCTTTGTCTTGGCCGCGATTGCTGGGGCCATGGGAGCGGCTCAGGTTGCTGCAATTGCCGCAGAGCCGCCGCCACAGTTTCACGCGGGCGGCATGATCAGTTCTCAGATGCGCGCCCATGACGAGGTAAACATCCGCGCCCGTGCTGGCGAGGCTGTGCTGTCTCCGCAAGGGGTGGCTGCTGCTGGCGGCGCTGGCGGCGTCAACGCTCTGAACGCGGGCGGCGGTGCTGGCGGTGCCAATGTGACGGTCTTCCAAGTGGGACATCGTGCAGTCGATGCCATGATCCACGAGAGCCTGCGCCGTCCGGGCGGCAGGCTTACACGAGAGCTTCGCGCTGTGCGCCCGCGCCGGGTCGGCAGATACAACCCCTACAGGAGTTGACAGATGTCCACAGATCGCAGCGCGTCACGCTATCAAGGGTTGTTGATCCCAGACTCGCGGATCACCATTGACAACATCACGCAGCACGGCACCGGCAACACTGACAGCGACTTCGGGCAGGCGGGCTCAAGGCCGGACGTGCCAAGCCCCACGGCAGATACGGACATGCTTCTGCAGGCAACAGGAGACATGGATGAGGGCGGCTTGCTGGAGGTCTACACGCAGCGCGCCGGGCATCCTGGCAGAGACGGCGCAGGCTTTCTATGGCGAGACAACAGCAGCGGACTGGGGCCCAACTGGAACGGATGGGATCCCTACAGCGTCGTGACTGGATGGGAGACCCTGGTAGAAAGCACAGACGGCAGCGCGTCGGACGAATACCCCGCGATCATCCGGCTTGCTAACGGCAAGCTGCTGTGTGCCGGAGGCCAGACCCCGGCAGGCTCTGGGCAGTTCCAGACCTTCCACCTATACGATCCCACAACTGCGATCTGGACCGTCAAGACTCGCACCCTCGGCAGCGGTCAAGAGCAGACCGGGCCCGCGCTGGTCGAGTTGCCGTCAGGCCGGATCTTGTGGTTCGGCATCGCTCGCCAAACGGCACAGGTGACCGTCTATTACTCGGACGATGAGATGGATACCTGGGCGCTGGCGTCCACGCGCGCTCTGCGGACGGCTTGTAGTGGATCCATTCTCAAGATCGCAGCGGCCTACTCGGCTGGAGAGGTCGGCTTGTGGCTGATGTGGGAGGACGGCAGCAGCAACTACACAATGAGCCAATACGCCAGCGACGATCTCGGGCTGCGCTTTACTCAGGTGGTAGACGACTGGAACGCTGACATAGATGCCTCAACGATCACGGCTCCCGCTGTAATAGCTGGAGACGGTGGCGGCTTCGTTGTGGCTGTGGCTCACCGCGCCGATGGCGAGTCCAGGGTTTACCGGATCGCCTCGGCCTACTCGACATCTCAGACCGCGGTAGATGTTGCTACGCTCTTAGCTACTCACCCCTTTGGAGACAACACGCCGATCGCCCTGTGGCGAGACGAGACGGGATCGATCTTTGTGATGTGCGAACTGCTCACGCACTCAGAGGCCGCGATCTATGTCTCGCACGATGATGCCCGGACCTTCGCCAGCCACAACGTAGCGCGCGGCCTTGACGTGTTCAGCACCGGCAACTCTCCCGCCTTCCTGCGCTTTGCTGTGGCGTCTACCTCTGGCCGGGCGATCATGGTGACTCGGTGGGACGCAGAGCACAGCAGCCACGACGATCAGAGTTTGGCGGCGATCCACCTGGGAGGATACGGCACGCACACCGCCCCGCTCGGAGACTCCGGCACCGAGTTTTCAGACACTGACGGCAGCGGATACGGCGACCAGATCAGCGGCGGCAGCGGCGAGGGCTTCTTCTATGTGCCGATCAACAATGCGGAGAACTCCGGGTGGACGAAGACCGGATCTGCCGGGACCCTGACGACGCAGAGCCGAGCCGGGGTGCTGGTGCCGAGCGTCGCGATCGTCTTCCAGACAGACAGCGCGAGCGGCAATACCAACTTCATTGAGGATGTCACAGCAACGGATCACATCTTCGCGACCTTTGCGGTGACGCTTGCCGACGGAGCGGGCAACACTGCCTCCGATGACGTGGCTGTGAAGGTGCGCCTGTCTCCAAGCGCAGGCGTGAGCCATGAAGTGCGGTATCGCTTCGCGTCCTCTGGCTGGAAGGTGCTCGACGCAAAGACCCCATCGGTGCTGGGCACCGTCACGGAAGACACGACCACGGGCGATTCTCTGATCTATCACCGGGTAGCGATCTCCATGGACGGAGCGACCGCAACGGCCCAGACGTGGTGGGCTCGCGCGGCTCATGTGCTTGAGTGGACAGAAGGCCCAGGCGGCGCGATCGGTGACAACGGAGTCGGCGGCAACAAGTCTGTCATCGAGTTTGGATCCTTCAACGGAGTCACAGACGACGTGGCATCTTGGTATATGTTCGGGCTGTGCGGCTGGGCTGATCGGTGGGCACCGACTCACGACGACGGGATCGGCACAAGCTGGACAACTCCCGCAGACCTGCACCCGCGCAACGTCCCGCCGCTGGGCTCGCCTGCGCTGCTGGACGGCAACACAAAGATCGCAGCCATTGACGGGCCCACGCTTGAGGGCGAGACGTGGACGATCGGCGCGAGCTACGATGGCCCAATCGATCACGCTCTGGACGTGCAAAGCCCGCGCGTGCGGTGGGAGTCTGAGGACGAGGCGGCACAAGAGATCGTCTTCGATCTCCACAATCTGACAGGGGCAACAGCAAGCTCGATGCTCAACTCTTCGATCGGCTGTGCGCTGTTGGGCTGCAACTTCCGCACCGCATACCTTGAGTGGTGGGACGCTGGCGGCACATCATGGGAGACATGGATCACGCTTGACGCTGCGGAGGGCTTTGACGCGCTGAAGTTCACCCGCTCCGGCAACGTCGTCACAGTGAACGCGGCCAGCGCGAACACTGCGGGCCGTTATCTCAACTTCGACGATGTGCGCGGAGCCACATGGCGAGACACGACCAACTCTAAGAGCCGCGAGATCCTGACGCAGACTGAGGGCGCGTGGACGGACAGCACGGCAAAGCGCCCGCGCCTGCTGCTGGACGACGTGGACGACTCAGAGGCAGACACCGGAGACTGCCGGATCTGGTTCCCCGACATGCTGGGGATCGCCCACGAGATCACAGACGGGCCGCGATATATCCGGCTGCGGATCCCGGCGAGCCAGGGCACGGTGAGCGGCACCTACAAGATCGGCCAGATCCTGATCGGCTCTCTGCTGATCTTCGGCCACCAGCCAAGCCGAGGATTCACCACCATCACCACGTCAGGATCCACCGTGCTGGACTATCCAGACGGCAGCACCAGAGCGCACCGCACAGGCCCGCCGCTGCGGGCCCTTGAGCTATCGTGGAGCGATGGAGTGGACGCCAGCCAGACACAGGCAGCCTCAGCGGTTCCCGACTACGTAGCGGGCACCACAGGCGGGCTCCCGGTTGCGACGCGATCGGACATCGCCCGGACGCTTGAGGGCGCGCTACGTGAGGCGACATCGGCTGATGCTCCAGTCGTCTACATCGGACGGATCCCGACCAACAGCGCAACGCCTGACACTATCAACAACCCGCGCCAGTTCATGTACGGGCGCGCTTCGGGCGAGTTCAGGCGCGAGCACATCACCGGAGATGAGACGGTGGGCGAGGTGGATCGGATCGCAACGATCACCATCACCGAGGTGGTCTAGTGTCCTTCCTGCCCGCCAATCTGGCTGGCTCCGATCTGGTCTGGCTGCTCGACGTTGACTGGCTTGGCCGCTCGCTGCGGCTGTCTGAGCAGCACCGCCGCGCACCCTTTGGCGAGCATCACGCGATGGTAGATTACCTGCCGGGCCTCGACATGGGCGGGAGCGTGGATCAGGTGCTGGACCTGTTCGCGGATGCTTCGTCGCTGCCGTCCGTCTCGGTGACTCTGAACCTCGCCGGGATCGTGGATGTGCCAGCGGAGATCGCGGCGGGTCGCGACTTCTCGGCAGCAACCGGCGTGCTGTCTCTGTGGGCCGAGGGAGACTCGACGGAGGACAGCTACCGGATCGTTGTTGTCTCTGGGCGGTTCCGCGCGCCTGAGTATGGCAGCGCAGCGGAGCCGATCACCGCAACGCTTGAGGAGTTCCCAGCGACCGAACCCGACTTGATCCCAGACTTCCGCGAGCGCGTGAATGATGACACCTGGGCAGATCATGCAGAGCCCGCGGCGCTCATGTGGTACCCGCAGATCCTGGGCAGCCCCGGAGCGGGCGAGACCTACGGATCTGCTGCGCTCTTTGTCGATACGAACGCTTCTGGAAACAAGCACCTGCTGATCGCCGGGCATGCGGTGCAGGCGGCAAGCGTGGGAGTCCTGAATGCCACCGACGGCACAGACGACAGCGCCGTTGCTGTTGAGCACCAGACGGACGGCAGCGGTCGGACGGTGGCGATGCTGGACTGTGCCGGATTTAATGAGGGGCTTACCACAGACGACGACGCCGCCTATTGGATCAAGTGGCCCGCCGATGCCGGAGGACACGCAGACCACGACGGCGGGGCGATCAGCGGCGCGGGCTCTGTCCTGCGCTGGCTGCTTGAGCGATCGTCGCTGCGCTGGGATCGTGGGCGACTGGCTGCGATCCTGCCTGCGCTCAATGCCTACCGGGTTGACTGTGCGATCCAGGCTGCGCCAGATCGTCGGGTGGATCCGTGGGCCTACATTCAACAGCACCTGTTGCCGATCCTGCCGATCACTCCAGCGCACGCCACGACATCCGGCGGGCTGGCCTTTGTGCTGTGGCGGTTTGACGCGCTAGCGGGCGATGCTATCGCACACCTGCGCGCTGACCGGGCAGAGGTGCAGCGGCAGACCGCCGTGAGCTTCTCGGACATCGACGGGATCGCCAACGAATACCGGCTCGCATACGCCTTCAATGCGGACACCGGCAAGCCAACGAAAGACTATACGCTGAGCGGTGATGAGCTTGTGATCGCTGGTGGAGCCAGCAGCAACAACTACTGTCGCGTATCCGCGGGCAGATACGGCAGCAGGGTGCGGGAAGACAGCAGCGAGATCATCTATGACGATCCGACGGCTGCGAAGGTCTGCGGCTGGTGGTCTCGCGCCTTTGCTCTGGCGTCCCGGTCTGTGTCATATTCCGCGCCGTCGTCATTCGGTTACTTGGAGCTTGGCGATCCTGTGCTATTGACGGACGCAGAGATCTCCTTCTCGTCGCAACTCTGTCTCGTGTCTGCGATCCGTTGGATGTCTGGCCGTTCAATGGAGATCACCCTGCGGGCTATTGAAGATCCCGCCCGTGACCCGCGCACCCTGTAGCAGTAGGATGATGACACATGCAGACACTCCACGCGCTCTCTGAGGCATGGCCGATCGTCACCGGGATCGTGCTTGCAATTATCACTGCCGCCGCCTGGGCTTCCAAGATCCTATTCATGCTCAAGGGGATCGAGTCGAAGATCGATTGCATGGGCCAGAACATCGCAACACACAAGCACGATCCAGAGACCGGCAGCGTGGTGATCCCGGCTCGCTGATGCCCGCCTTTAGCAAGCGCAGCCTTGGACACCTGCACACCTGCCATCCCGATCTCGTGATCCTGTTCAATGCTGTGATCAAGCGTTACGACTGCACGGTGCTGGAAGGCCAGCGCAGCGAGGAGCGGCAGCGCGAGCTTGTGCGAACAGGCAAGTCTCGGACCATGTTTAGCAAGCACTTGGCCGAGCCCCTGTCGCTGGCCTGCGACGTGGTGCCGTACCCGGTCGAGTGGACGCGCCGCGGCCAAGAGAGGATGCGGCACTTTGCGGGCTTCGTCTTTGGGGTTGCATCTCAGCTAGGGATCAAGGATCTTCGCTGGGGCGGCGACTGGAGCGGCGACGTTTGGACGAGCAGAGACGGTCTGCGCGATCAGTCATTCATGGATCTCCCTCACTTCGAGTTGAACAGATGACAGCCAAACAAGAGCGAACCCTGACAGCCCTGGCGATCCTTGCGATCCTGGGCCTCATGTCTTTGATGTACTGGAGCGACGGAGGCCCGCCCACGTTCAGCGACGACGACGACAGCGCGGACGACGACGACTCGGCGGGCGACGATGACAGCGCAGATCGATAAGAGGATCGCGGGGCTGGCGGTCAGCCTCGGCACCGCTGCGATCCTGGGCGGCGCTGCCTGGGTGCGTGACATTGATGTGCGCGTAGCTCTGCTGGAAGACGACCTGACGGAGACCGTGGAGATCGTGGCCCTGCTACATCCGCCCGTCAGGGCCTCTGTGCGCCACGCTGAGGCGTTCCACGCGGCAGGGGCGAGGCAGGACAAGGCCCAGCAGCGGCGGGAGCTTCTGCAGCAATTGCAGGCGCGCGCCGGGCGTGTAGAATATGCGGGCGATGACGACGACAGCGCGGGCGATGATGACTCGGCTGGCGATGACGACAGCGCAGGAGGTGCAGAGCATGGACAAGATCCCGGCCCGACTTCGTAGTCGCAAGTTTTGGCTTGCAGTCATGGGCGCTCTGATGGGCATCGCGATGCCGATCATCAACGGAGAGATCCCGCCGGAGCGCGGCCTTGAGGCTGCGGCTGCTGTGCTGGTTTCCTACATCCTCGGCCAAGCATATCAAGACGGCAAGGCGGCGGAGTAATGCCCACCGCGAAGAAGAAGCCCACAGCCAGGAAGCCGACAGCGCGCAAGCCAGCGCCCAGGAAGAAGCCAGCGCCCAGGCGCAGCGAGGCCGAGGCCACCAGATCCCGTAGGCTTGAGCACAAGCGCAAGGCAGCCGAGGCTATCGAGAAGCACTCGGGCCCGGTGCTGAACCTGCTGTCTGAGGTAGTCCACGATCTCGCCGATGAGGTAGAGGGGCTGTCCCAGGTTGAGGAGGATCTGGCGCACTGCATGGAGCTAGCGCACCGCATCGACAAAGCGATCAAGCTGAGCGATCCGATCCTTGAAGCGCTCGACGGGCTGATCATCTTCTTTGTGGCTGCCGCCGCCGTGGGCATCTACAGATCGATCGAGCGCCGATCCCGCATGAAGGGCAAGCGGCTGGACCGTCTCCGCAAGAAACTGGAAGACCGAGGCCCGGCGATGTCCAAGCTAGCCCGGCAACGGCTGGAGAAGCGGATCGCTAGGCTGGCTCGCTAGCAGCCTCAAGCACATCACGCGCCCAGGTGGTGGTGGGCTTGCCCGCCTTCTTCGCGGCTGCCTGGATCTTGGCCCACTTCTGATCGTTGATCCTGATGCTGCGGTGGCGCTCGACCAGGGCAGCCGCGCGCTTCTTTCGTCCTCGCTTGGGTTGTTCCGTGGGTTGTTCCTTGGGCTCTGCCTTCAGCATGTCTGTCTCCTGTGCCCCTTGCGGGGTGAAGTGGGATAAATAGGCCGCGCGGGTCGCGGCTACACTGTCGCAGGGGTAACGCCGACCCCCTTCTAGGTCGCCAAAGCATGTGCCGCAGTGGGCGGGCTCGCTCATGTCTGTCTCCTGTGCCCCGTGGGGCGTTGTGGGTGGCTAGGTGTGTGACTTGCCTCGGGGCACCGAGCGGCCAGTGATTCGCCTGCTTGCCCACTCCTCAGCGCACGTCATGGTGCAAAAAAGGCTGCGGCCAAGCCGCCCGTAGGTGCCTATCGGCTCGTAGATGTAGCGCATGTCTGTTCCCGTCGAACTGACGTTCACGTTATCCACCACTCGCCGCCCCTCAGCCAACAGCTTGCGGCAGTAGCGGCACAGCGGCCTGCCATCTTTCGTTTTATAGCGAGGGCTCACGGTCGCCGCCCTTCGGCCCAGCTAGGGTCGAACGTGGGAGTCCCGAGCAGGGTGTTCTCGGACAGCACCCGGCGGAGGTCATTCAGGAACAGGCCCGCTTCGGCCGCCAAGACCCTCTCGCCTGTGCTGCCCTTGGGCTGGTGCTTGTGGGGTGGTGTCGTCGGGCGGTCCATCATCCAGAGAAGCAGTTGTGCCGCCCGCATGAGGAGGCAGCAGACTATCTGAACCTGCTCCTCTGTGAGGGTCGCCTTGCCTGTGGCGACGTCTTGTACTTGTTTCATATACATGGTGTCCTCCTGCGCCGGTACGATGCCCCGGCTGGCTGTGGTGGTTAGCGGCTTGTGCAGACCTCGATGCCGACCACCCAAACACCGTCCGCCAGGAAGATGTCGTCTAGGGTCAGACACTTGGCGTCTTCTGCGCTGATCGGCTCGTAGTCGCCGAACTTGCAAGATGAGTCGCCGCATCCGCACCAGTCGATCACGATCGGGGTGGGGGTGCAGGTTCCGCGAGGGGTTTCTGTTGTCTTGGCTGCGCTCATTGTCTCGTCCTCCGGTGGCCTGATGTGACCATCTGCGTATAACCTAGCGCGTATCCACGCCTACGGTCAAGGAAGTATCCACCTTTATTTTCACGGCAGAGCAGTGCCCCTTCCGTGGCGTGGTGGTTAGGTGGTCAGGTCGATCTGTAGTTGGGACTCATCCGCTGCGAACTCCCTCAATATCTGGAGCGCGTCCGCTGGCTCTGCCCCGTGGATCAGAATGGCCCGATCAAACGCCTCCCGGATCTCCCGCGCTATGGTGTCGCGCCGCTGCTCCGTGAGGGGTCGAGGGCCGATCCATGGGTCTGCTGCCGTGATGCTTGTTGCTTCGTTCATGGCGTCCTCCTGCCGGACGGGCTCCGGCGGGCCGTTGGGGTTAGTAGTCTCTTTCGCCGATCCCATCGGACGCCGCCATGCACATGAGATCGAATCCATCGGCATACTCGACCACTATTTTAGTGATCGGTCCGTAGCACTCGGGCTGCTCTGCCTTCACGGCTACAGCCTCTCGCTTCGTCTTGGTGCGGATGTCGTAATTCCTGTGGCTCTCTCTGGTGTAGCTTGCGTGCCAGTAAGTGAGTCTCATCGTCTTGTCCTCCGCGCTGCTCAATGCAGCAACTAGAGAGAGCGTAGCGCGTATCCACAACAATGGTCAAGGAAGTATCCACCTTTCTTTTCGCACAGCCACCGACAGCAGAGCAGCACCGCACATAGCAACGCCCCGCGGAGGACACCAACGGGGCGCTGCTGGTCGGCCCGGGTTGAGGACGGGCCGAGGAGTGGGGGAGGGTCAGCCTAGCACGGACTCCCGGCGATTAAAGAGCGGAGCGTCTCCAGTGATCCGAGCCTCTGCGATCTGGATGTACTCAGGATCAAGCTCGAAGCCCAGGAACCGGAAGCCCTCGCGCAGGGCTGCGATCCCGGTGGTGCCGCTGCCGCAGAAGGGGTCTAGGATCAGGCTGCCGGGTTGCCCGCCCACGAGCCTGCATAGCCAAGCCATGAGGGCGACGGGCTTTACAGTGGGGTGGTGGTTCCTGATCGGGCTGGCCTCCGTGAACTTGCCCGCCGCCCTCGCTGCGGAGGTAGCGATCCCGGCGCGGATCCCGGCTCTTGGGTTGTTGAGTCCAGCGGATCCCGGCTTCCGTCCTGTGGCCTCTGCCGCGGTGGATGCCGGGAGATGCCCGCAGCCCGCCTCACGCTCTGCCCTGGATGCCTTCGGGCACGCGAACACATTGGCGGGCCAGCGGCCTAGGGACGATGATTCTATGTCCTGAAGCGGGGCCTTGGCGCTGCCGTAGATCGGGGAGGTGCCGTTAGGCCGCGCCGTGTCGTCGTTCTCCTGCGGCCCAGGCCATGCCGGATCACCGTGCCCGTACCTGCACCCGTCGATGTTGAGCGCACCTGTGCCCCACTTCAGGACGTTCTCCGCGACTGTGCCGTCCAGCGGCTTGCGGGCCAGGGTCCACGGTTCGAGGCAAGGCTTGAGCGCGGTGCCGTAGCCTTCCCACTTGCGGGCGTCGTCGGTGGCTGGTGCTGTGATGGGGTGCCCCGGCTCGGTGGAGTAGTCGCCGTGCGCCACGCTCGACCCGATCCCCTTGGGGCGGCGACTTGCAAAGGCTCCCTGCCCCACCACCTCACGCTTTGCGCCGTGATGCGCGTCAATGGCCTTGCCGACCGCGAGCGATTTTGGGAATCCTTGCCACTGCTGGTGCGCGCCCAAGTCTCTGATCATCCACCCGGCATCCTCAAGCCCGCAGATCAAGCGGTGGATCGTGCGCTGCCCGCCAAAGGCTACGATGTGCGATCCGGGCTTGCAGACCCTCAGACACTCCGCGCCCCACTCCTTGCCGGGCGGCAGCGCGTCCCATTGCTTGCCCATGAATCCCAGCCCATAGGGCGGATCCGTCACGATGGCGTCGATGCAGTTGTCAGGCAGAGCCCGCAGCAGGTCGAGGCAGTCGCCTTGCTGGATGTCCCAGGTCCTCACCGCCCCGCCTCCCTGACTTCGATCGCCGTCAACTCGATCGCCCGCTGGCAGCCGGGGCACTTGCGGCGCACCTGGGCAGGCTTCAGCCGGTGCGAGCGCTGGCAATGGGCACACCTAGCGAGGCGGCTGCGGAGCCGGTAGGGGTTGGTCTGGTGCCTGATTCTGTACTCTGCGATTCCCACCTTGCGCCGCCACAGGCAGATCGTTTGAGGTGTCACGTTCAGCCACTCGGCCACCTGCTGATCGCTTGCCAGCGGGAAGGCTAACAGCACGTCGCCGAGAGCCCATCCGATCGTTGGATAGGTGTGCCCCTTCCAATAGACGCGCCGTGCCCTCACAGCGGCACCTGTGGTCTGCATGCGGCGATCGTGTCCTGCATCGCCTCGGCGCAGTCCTGGCAGATCACCGAGACGATCAGGACGGGCGGCTTCTCCTGAGCCATAAGCTCGCACGGCACCGCGACATTGTGCCCGGTGAGATAGCCGCACCAGCCACAGCGATCCGCGTTCTCGACAGCATGATCAGCCGCTGCCTGCATGGACTCAAACGACCTCACCGCATCGCCTCGACAGCATCGCCCCAGCAGAGCCGCACCTCTGTGCGCGGCTCATCATAGGGATCGTCTGCTGCGTACACCTTGACGGCATGCAGAGAGCAGATCAGCGAGTCATCGGCAAGCACGGATCGCCCGTCTGCCGTGAAGCGTTGCAGGGCGTCAGCGCAAGCTTTTAGGCAGTTGTCTAGGTCCGGGCGCGAGACGTGAGGGAGCCTGCGCGGGTCGCACTTGCATGGCCGCTTGTGCTTGCACCTCAGCCGCTCGGGCCGCTTGAAGATGCTGACCACGGTTAGCTCACAGGGCTGGGCCAGTGGTGGACGGTCGCCCCACGACTCAACGAAGAGCGCCGCTGCCTCGGCCTCAAAGACCTGCGTCTTGGCTGGCGTGTAGCTGACCACGCCTCGCCCGCGCCGGGCGAACCTGGGCCGACCCTTGGCGACGGGGTCACCGTAGATCGTGCAGGTCCAGCACTCCAAGCCCTCAACGTCTGACATCAGCGGCCCCACCATCGCCAGCGACCGCGATCACTGCTGATGTGATCGGCCTGCTCATCGCGCGCCCACTGCCGATCCTCTTCGGTGAACTCCTCGACGGGATCCGCGGTGGCCCCTGTCGCAGCCTGTGCGGCAAGCTGAACGTGCTCCAAGCTCATCTCGTGCAGTGGCTTGCCGCAGCACCGGCAACGGCTCCCTGGCGGCTCTGCGGCTCCTCTGTGGGTGCCGTCGTCGCAGTCGTTGAGGTGGTTGTATCCGTCGTCGATCATGTCAGACCTCCCACAAGTGTTTGCCCGGCCTCAATGAGCCGATCGTGTGCCAACAGCCTGCCCATCGTCTCCACTGTAGCCGGGCCGCCGACCTCCGAGATCATGCGATCCCGCTCGCACATCATCCACTCAAGCCATCGGCCAACGGCGGCGGCTGTGTCCTGTCTCGCCCGCTCGTCAACCTGGGCCGCAGCGGCCCGGAGCAGGTCAAGCTGTGATCGCTCCGTGTCGGTTAGCCACGCCGAGGCAGGCACGCCATCCACGGCAGCCCGCGCTGACTCGTCTGGGTAGATGGTGGCTACCGCGATCCGCTCAGCCAGCGCAAGGCCCGGTCTGGTCCCGCCCGAGATGATCTTGCTGATGGTCGCCTGCGAGGCTCCCACCCGAACAGCAAGGTCGTTCTGCTTGAACCGATGGCGGCTGAGCCACGCTCGCAACATCTCCCCGCCTGTGGTTGTTGTCGTCATGGTTAAAAGGGGATGTCCGAGAGGTCATCCTCGGGATCTGCCGTGCCGCTGCCGGGCGATGGTGCTTTGCTATAGGGTCGCTCGGTGGCTCCGACATCGTGAGCGTCTGGGCCCTCGACACGGACACCGGAGCACACGATCGAGTAGTAGAGCTTGCCCTGGTACTCGCGCATTTCAAGCTGACCGGTGACGACACAGCCAGAGCCGCGCCCGCCGCGCATCAGATCGCGCATCGCCCACTGATTGAAGCAGACCAGATCGAACCACATCGTAGGCTTGTCTTTGGGCTGGCTCACGCCCAGCCGACCCTTGGCGAAGGTGCGCGCGTTGCCCTCCCTCTCTTCTGGGTCTGCGGCCAGATGTCCAAACACCGTGAATACGTTGATCATCGTACTGCCTCCAATCGTGCGGCCTCTGCCGCCTCGCCCAGCATGTCGCCGTAGGGCGTGCCGTTGTCGTTCTTCTCTTGAAGCGCCGCCAGCACGTCACCGGGATCCTCGCTCATGGTCTTGAGTGACCAGTTGCCGCCAGTCACCCAGCGGATCACAGCGTCTGCAGCTTCCTCGCTGGCACAGCCGACCTCGTCATGCAGGATCCGCTTGGCCTTGCTGTATTGCTGCTGTGCCGTGCTGGCTTTCTTCTCGGCCTCTTCTGCCTCTGCCGCGTAGTCTGAGTCTCCGGGATCGTCCGTCTGTGCGACAGATCCCAGCCCGGCCAGTTGGTAGCGGCGCAGGTAGGAACTCGCCTTGCCGATGCCGGGCGGCTTCACCTTCTCGCCAGCCAGCGACACAGAGCACCGCGCGACCTCTAGCGACTCTGCGCCAAAGTAGATCGTGGTGACGATGGTCGCGGAGTCCTCAGCGGCGCAGCCGTTGACGCTCTGGACGCATGCGATCCCATGCTTGGCGAGGTGAGGGATCACAGCGTCGCGCACCGCAGACAGGTCGGCGTAGCTGCTCCTGAAGTGCGAGTTCTCCGCGTTTTTTCCCACGTTACTCATCTCTGCTTGGGCGGCTGCTAGTGCCTCCGCTAGGCTCTCGTGTTTACTTGCCATTGGTGTCCTCCGGGTTGGCTGTTGCTATCAGGTGGCTCGCGGTGCAGTCAGCACAGCGCGCGGTGAATGTGGATCGGCCATGCTCTGCCATGATGTGCAGGGCTTCAGACCCGCAGAAGTCACAGGGGATCGGCGGCTCAAGCCCGGTAGCCTGCCTGCGCGGGCCTGGATCGTAGTCTCCGAGGGCTGCTTGGATGCGGCTATCTGGCATCGGCCCACGGGCTCCCGGTCTTGGTGTCGCCGCCACAGATGCACTCGTCCGGCGGGTGGTAGCCAAACCGATCGAACACATGGAAGACGATCAGAGACAGCGCGGCCTGCGCCTCGTTGCGCGTGGCGTTGGCCTCGCAGGCCACCCAGTAGCCGAGCGTTGGGCTGAAGCCTGCGACTTGCTCAGCGAGTTGAAGGCGGCGCTTCTTTTCATCT
>Ga0209644_1000123_pt1 | contig 25280 bp, 23 predicted proteins | sample ETNvirome_2_1000_FD_184069 | JGI IMG/M metagenome (GOLD analysis project Ga0209644, IMG submission 184069) | Marine viral communities from the Pacific Ocean - ETNP_2_1000 (SPAdes) (version 2) | ecosystem: Environmental > Aquatic > Marine > Oceanic | place: Pacific Ocean | collected 2013-06-22 | reverse complement strand
TCACGGCTTGGAGAGTAGAATTGCTCATGGCGTATCCGTCCTATGTTGGTTGTGATCTGGCGAGATCAATCAACAGGATACGCCACCCTCTCTACTGCCCTCCATACACAAGAACTGAGCTTAACTCTCACAAAGTTCGGGGGGAACACAGTTCTCGGTTTGTCCAGCGTGTCATTCTTTGGAAGCGTCGTGAAATTCCACCTACCGATATCTATCAATCTCGTGCATGCAAGCCCCCCATATCACCTGGTAATCCCCCCGAAAAACCAAAGTGCTCAAAAGTAGGATTTTCCGTCAGCTAAACGCAGGGGAGAATCGGGTGAAACTGCCTGACTCAAATAAAGCCGTATCGCGCCATTGCGACGCAACACGGAAAAACTACGAAGGCATAGTGGTTGTGCTGCGAGAGTTATGGCTAATGTCAGCTGGCCTTATCCAGCTCAAGGAACCGCCTAACCCGTTCACTACCAGGATTATTAAAAAACACATCCGGCGCCGATTTTTCAATAATGATTCCTTTGTCCAGAAACACCACTTGATCTGAAACGTTACGGGCAAAATCCATCTCATGCGTCACGATGATCATAGTGTAGCCTTCCTGTGACAAGTCACGCATCACCGCCAGCACTTCACCTACCAACTCAGGGTCTAATGCAGAAGTGGGCTCGTCAAACAGCATGACCTTAGGTTGCATGGCCAGCGCACGTGCAATGGCGACCCGCTGCTTTTGTCCCCCAGAAAGTGTGCACGGATAAGTATCTGCCTTCTCTGCCATTCCTACTTTTTGTAAGAATCCCATACCACGCTCCCGGGCTTCCTCTTTTTTCAAGCCTTGAACATAGATGAGTGCTTCGGTCACATTTTTGAGTACCGAAAGGTGCGGCCATAAATTAAATCCCTGAAAAACCATGCCCAGCTGAGTGCGTACTTTGGCCAGCTCTCGTCGAGTCATCGGTTTGCGGGAGTCCTCCCGAACCCCGATACGTTCTCCGTTAATACGTATCTCGCCCCGGTCAGGCACTTCCAACCAGTTAATACACCTTAGCAGTGTGGACTTGCCTGACCCCGAAGACCCCAGAATACTGACCACTTCGCCACTGCTAACATCGAGACTGACATCCCTGAGGACTTCTGTACCGTCAAAACTTTTGGATAGATTGTTGATGCTCACTTCAGAATATTCAGGCATTGCTAAAACCTCTTTTTTCACCAAGGCGCCCCAGCAGGCGGATGCTTTGCTCAAGCATTAAACTGATCGCCCAGTAGAAGCCAATTACCACAATAAAGGCCTCCATAGGGATGAAGTAGGTGCTTGATAGGCTATTAGCAGCAGCCGTTAACTCCCTCACGGTGATGATCACCAGAAAGGCTGTGTCCTTAAGCAGGATAATCAGCTGGTTTCCCATCACCCCTCTAGTGCGGAGAACGAGTTGCGGCAATATAATGCGTATGAACATGGACGGATGTGAAAACCCTAACGCTGTTGCGGCCTCTTCCTGTCCACTGGACAAGGTGACCCGGCTGCCGCGCAAAATTTCGGCAAAATAGGCACCATGATAAAGAATCAAGGCTGACACACCCGCCTGCCAGGCGCTTAAGCGTATTTCCAGACTAGGCAGTCCATAATAGAAAAGGTACGCCAAAATCAGAAAAGGCAGCATTCGCATACCATCAATGAAAATGCGTAGTGGCGTCTTCAACCTGGGCCTGGCGCCTTCCATTATAAAGACGAGCAGGCTTCCCAATAAAAAAGCGGCAATCGCGGAAATGACGAAGATGGTGACGGTATTTCCAAACCCTTGCCAGAACACATCGCGGGACGACCATAGAATTTCCCAGTTGCTCATACTCCCTCCCTGACATATCAGGCATTAATACAATGGCTTACATAGCTAATCGATTTGCCTTACGTTCAGCGATCCGCTGACCCCATACCAGGAATCCGATAATCGCCATATACAATAGAGCGGCTGCCAGAATGGGCGGCAAAGGATCATAGGTCACCGCTGAAATACGGTTGGTCACACGTGTCAAATCAACAATTCCGATTACCGCAATTGCTGGACTGCCTTTCACTAGAAAAGACATTTCGTTGACCAGGTTAGGCAAACTGGTGATCACTGTTTGAGGTAGCATGATGCGTCGAAAATACGTCCAGGGTGTCATCCCCACTGCCATCGCGGCTTCACGCTGGTCATTAGAAAAGTTGTTAAAGGCTGAGCGCCAGATTTCTGCATTGAACGCCGTAGTATTTAGCGTCAAGGCCATGATGGCCGCCACATTGCGATCCAGGTTGATACCGAAGGTCGGGCCTGAGAGAAAGATAAACAGCACAAGGGTAACCAACGGGGTGGCTCTTGCAATACTGATATAAGTGCCCAATAGCTGATGTATGAAAGGCAACCTTGCCAAACGTATCAGGGCAATAATGAGGCCCAGCACCACACCCAGCGCAATAGAGACGGCAGATATCCAGGCTGTTGTCCATGCCCCCTGAAACAACAACCCCCAAGCGCTACTATCCATGATCGAGACCCCTCTCTGTGTCACAGGAACCCGGCTTTAAGCCGGGTAGCCTGCTCGCCATTGGCGTTAAAGACTCGTTCATTAATGACACCCGCGGTTACATGCCAGCCATTTGGTGAAACTCTTCAACACTCATTATCGGGGTAGTAGGTAGTTCCTCGAACGACTCACCAAACCAGGTTTCCTGTAGTTCGTACAAGCGGCCTGACTCTCTAAGGTGGGCCATGAAGTCCGTCAGATAAGTAAGAAGTTCAGGGCTATTCTTGGGTACCGGCCAGGCAACAAACCCCGGCCCGGATACCGCCTGCCCCGCCTCGAATACATCACCACGCGTACTTATAAGATCATTTACGGGTACCGCCGAATTGATGACGTAATCCAGTCGACCATTGGCAAGGTCAGCATAGATTTCCGGGTAGGCCTCATATTCCATGACATTCCCCAGTTCACCGCCTGTTTCTTCGAGCATGGCTTCAAGCTCGGGCAGACGTGTCAGCAGGACACTCCCCGCCTGCACGCCAACCGTCATACCATCAAGGTCCGCCACGCTGTTGATACGATCATCACCTGCACGCTTAATGTAAAAATGCTGTGCCGAGGCAAAAGGTGGTGCGTAATTGAAGACCCGCAGGCGTTCATCCGAGACTGATGCACCAGTAATCGCCACGTCATACTGGCCGTTCGATACAGCGGCCAACAAGCCTGTCCAGGGTAAGATTTCCTGACGAATTTCAAAGTCAGCGTACGCTTTAAGCTCAGTCAGCACATCTTCGATAAAGCCATCCGGATCACTGCCATTCATGAAGTTGAAAGGCGCATAGTTATCTTCAGTGGCAACACGCATGTAACCACGCTCCTCGATTTCCGGAAGATCTGCCGCCAGCACCATCACAGAGGCACTCATGGCCAGGCTTCCCAGGGCTAGTACAGCGCCCCTTCTGAAGGCTCCAGGCATCGTTGATGCGACGAGCTTACGGGTTAGTGATTGATCAATAAGAAAATTAAAAGGCTGCATGGTGAGTTCTCCGCAAGATGCCTGCTCAGGGCATTGTTCAATCAAGCTGCCAGCCGCCATGGGCATGCTGACCGTCCCACCACCTTAGAATTTTCGTCACCATCTGCTTAGAGCCAGTTGCCTGACAAGATATGGACAGTTGCATGGCACGCATAATGCATGGGCATGATGGGCTGTCGCCCGAGAAGGCAGCGTTGCTGCCTGCAACAGCGTTACGGAAAGGAGTGACCCTATGATTCTCGGCTTAACGCTGCACAAAGACACAGACCGCTGTCTGCAGGAACAACTGAGGTCAGCACTGCTTGATGCCATTCACTCTGGCAGCTTGCCTGACAATGAGGCTCTGCCCTCATGCCGCAAGCTCTCCAAGCAACTCGGGGTATCTAGAAACACTGTCGCTATCGTATATGAAACGCTTGCTGATGACGGCTATATCATCAGCCGACCACGCAGTGGCTATTATTTGCACCCGGACTATCATTTCGACCATTCATCGGAGAAAGCGTCGCATCGACCGCCACAGAGTTCCTCTTGCCAAAACAGGACACGGCATCACATTAATGCAAATACCACTGATCACGCACCACTATGGAACGCCAGACTCAAGCAGCGTCCTAGCCATTTTGAAGGCGTATTAAAGCCAAGCAACTGGCACGCTTACCCTTACTCCTTTATATATGGCCAGCTAGATCCACAACAGTTTCCACTGTCACAATGGCGTGGCATTACTCGGCGGCTGCTGGGCGCCACCCGGGAGAAAAGTTGGCTGAATGACTGCATTGATCAGGACGACCCTTTGCTGATCGAGCAGTTGCGCCAGCGTGTCCTACCGCGAAGGGGTATCTTTGCCAGAGAGGATGAAATTCTGATCACCCTAGGCTCGCAGAATGCGCTTTTTCTACTTTCTCAGCTCTTGCTGGACTCACACAGCCATGTCGGCATGGAAAACCCAGGGTATAAAGAAGCTGCCAATATCTTCCAGCATTGCGGTGCGCAGCTGGTATTCCATGATATTGACCGAGAAGGCATGGTGATCGATCAACGATCAAGCCGGTGTGATTACCTCTATGTGACCCCCAGTCATCAAGTTCCGACCGGTGTTAGGATGACGCTGGCTCGTCGCCGAGCGCTTGAGGCGCAGGTGATGCGCCATGATCAAGTCATTCTGGAAGATGACTATGACGCAGAACTGCATGGTGACAAACAGGCTTTGCCCGCCATGAAAGCTGGCTCTGTGGGTCATCGCGTCATTTATTTCAGCAGTTTATCCAAAGCATTTGCGCCAGGCCTGCGCCTTGGATATGTCGTTGCCGACGCTGAACTCATTAATGAAATGCGTACGTTGAGGAGGCTGATGTATCGTCATCCACCAGCGAATATTCAACATCAAGTTGCTCAATTCATTGCTCAGGGGTATTACGAGAAGTATCTAAGAACACACATCGACGACACCGACCGGCGCCGGGACATTTTGCGCGAAGCACTACAGCGCCATATTCCGGACCTTGCCTGCTGCAGCCATTCCAGAGCCAGCGCCTTCTGGATGAGCGCTACTCCTGACATAGATACACAGCGGCTTGCTTGGCAGGCCTCTCAACAGGGTGTATTGATTGAACCCGGATTTCAGCACTTCTTTGATGCGGCTCCTCCGCGCCACTTCCTGCGCCTTGGGTTCCAAGCCATAGCCCAGCGCCAGATCGTTCCAGGGATTACAACCCTGGCTAAGGTGCTGGCACGTTAACTTGGCTTGATCATGCCCCTATCTCAGCTATCACCTGCTGAACAGCATCATGTCACATCGGCCACGCGCAACTGGCCCTAAACTTCAGACACTATTCCCCGCTAAGGTCATAGACCACGTCACTGAGGGGAACCACATCATGACAGACGTCCACTGGCTGCTACCCGGCACACTGTTAGCACTTCTTGCTGGCGGTATTCGCGGCTATACCGGCTTTGGTTTTGCCATGACGTTAGCGCTGGGACTGCTTTGGTTTCTTCCCCCTCTGCAGGTCATCGTGGTGGTTCTGATGCTGGATATTCTGGGCGCTCTCGGGCTGGCTCGGCGCGCCTGGAAGGCAGCAGAAAAAACTCTACTTGCCCGCTTGGTTCCCGCCATGCTTGGCATGTCATTGCTGGGCACCCTGGTGATGGCATCACTGCCTTACCACGTCGCTAAATTGCTTATTGCAGGACTTTGTTTGGTTGGGGCTGTGGCAACGTTTTTACCCTCGGGCCTTATAAGCCGCTCTCGCAGGCGTGACAGGATCATGGCAGTTCCTGCCGGGGCTGCGTCAGGATTAGCCATGGCAGTGGCATCTGCCGGTGGACCTCCTCTGATGCTGTATCTGATGCACACCACACTGGGTGCCGCCCAAGCCAGAGCAACCGCCATCGTTTTTTTTATAGCGGCCAGCAGTACAGCACTTTTCGGTTATAGCCTTAACGGCGCCGTGCCCTTATCAGCCTTCATCATGACTGGCGTGTTATTGCCTGCTGCACTAATGGGCGCCTGGTTAGGACAGTACTGTTTCCACCGCTTTCCACCTGTTTCTTATCGTAAAAGCGTCAGCCCGCTACTGATCGTGATGGCGCTATGGATTCTGGTGAATGAGCTGTGGCCAGGAGTTTCCGGCGCTGCAATGCCGTAAGGCGATGCGCGGATTCACCGGGGGGCGTTAGTTGCTATTCAGGCACTTGTCCGCAAGAGCCACCGTGTATTTATCGTTTCGTGAACTCAAGGAGATATGCATGCCCGTCATTTTCATTACCGGTGCAACATCCGGATTTGGTTTGGCAACGGCCAGACGCTTTGCACAGGCAGGCTGGTCACTGGTACTGACTGGCCGTCGGGAAGGGCGTTTGAACGCCCTGAAAGAGGAGCTTGCTCAATATTGTGCCGTTCACACTCTGACACTGGACGTATGCAACCGTCAGGCCGTCCAGAATGCGGTAGCGACCTTACCAGCCTCCCACCGGTACGTTCAGGTGCTAGTCAACAATGCTGGGCTGGCGCTTGGTACCGAACCGGCCCAGGCCTGTAACTTCGATGACTGGAAACAAATGATTGATACCAATATCGCAGGGCTGGCCAGCGTCACTCATGCCCTTCTGCCGACCCTGATTGACCATGGCCGGGGCGCTAGCATCATCAATCTAGGTTCGATTGCCGGGCGCTGGCCCTACCCTGGCGGCAATGTCTACTGTGGCACCAAGGCATTCGTCGATCAGTTCTCTCACGCACTACGCTGCGATCTCTCTGGCACCGGTGTGCGCGTCACCAACCTGGCTCCTGGCCTTTCAGAAAGTGAATTCACGCTAGTACGCACAGGCGGTGATCAGCAAGCTTACCAACAACTCTATGAAGGCGCTGAGGCCATACAGCCGGAAGATGTTGCAGAGACCATTTTATGGCTGGCTAATCTGCCCGCTCATCTAAACATCAATCACCTTGAAGTCATGCCAGTGACCCAGTCCTGGTCACCCTTTTCTGTTTATCGTCAAACACAAGATACCTAACCAGGAGCACATCATGATAAAGCTGACAGAAAGCACACCGACAACACAGCCAGAAGCCTGCGAGCTGGAAGACCTAAAGAACCAGGATCAACAGCATGTGTGGCACCATCTGACGCCTGGAGCCGCAGCGGCAAAGGGTGTCCCTATGTTTGTACGCGGTGAGGGGCTTCAACTCTGGGACAGTGACGGCAATCAATACCTGGACGCTTCGGCCGGAGGGGTCTGGGTAACCAATGTCGGCTATGGGCGCCGTGAAATTGCCGACGCCATGTACCAACAGCTGCTGGAACTCAACTATTTCGCCGGCTCCATGGCTAGCAAACCCGCCACTCGGTTTGCCACTCGCCTACTGGAAAAGATGCCTGGGTTCAGCCGGGTGTATTATTCAAGCTCAGGCTCCGAGGCCAATGAAAAAGCCTTCAAGATGGTACGCCAGATCAGTCAAAAACATTATCAAGGCAAAAAACAAAAGATACTTTACCGCGACCGCGACTATCACGGTACGACCATTGCCACACTAAGCGCAACCGGGCAGAACGAAAGACGCGACCACTTCGGGCCTTTTGTGCCTGATTTTATTGCTATTCCACACTGCTGTGAGTATCGCAATCAGTACCCAGATGCCGAACACTATGGGCTGCGTGCCGCCCAAGCGCTGGAAGACGTTATCCTACAGGAAGGCCCAGACACCGTCGGAGCAGTGATTCTTGAACCGATTACAGCTGGCGGAGGCATCATCACGCCCCCTGAAGGATATTGGCAGCATGTCAGCAACATTTGCCAGCGGCACAACGTACTGCTGATCATGGACGAAGTTGTCTGTGGCCTGGGGCGTACAGGCGCATGGTTTGGTTACCAGCATTTTGGCATTCAGCCAGACATTGTCACTATGGCCAAAGGGGTTGCGTCTGGGTACGCGGCCATTTCGTGCACCGTCACCAGCGAGCACGTTTACGCCCTTCTACAGGAAAGCGAGGGAGATACTCTGGGCTATTTTCGTGATATCTCCACCTTCGGTGGCTGTTTAGCGGGCCAGGCAGCCGCATTAGCCAACCTGGAAATCATTGAGCGCGAAAATTTAGTAGATAACAGCGCCCGTATGGGCAAGCGGCTATTAGACGGTTTCCGCACATTAGCTGAACACTATCCGATGATAGGCGATGTCAGGGGGATGGGACTTTTTGCAGGTATTGAGCTGGTGGAAGATAAAGTCACCAAAGTTCCTGTTCATGAGCGCATTCCCACTGCTATTGCCGCCGAATGTAAGCAGCGTGGGCTATTGATTGGCCGAACCAATCGTAGCATGAGCGGCTATAACAACATTCTCAATTTCAGCCCTGCGCTCATCGCTAGCGAAGCGGATATTGACAATATTGTGCGTATTCTGGATGACGCTATGGCCAAGATATTTAGTATGCAGCCCGCATGGGCTTCACCAAATGATAGGCATTATTAATCATTTTCTGGAGAGATCTCCCCGTCTCAAACCGTCTTGGATAGACCGATGAGGCGGTATGTAGGGGCGTAGTGAATTTGGCCACTATTAAAGGTGCGGTATCAAAAGTCCTGAGGAGGGATTTACGGCTTGTTGTCTATGTAGACGCCCAGTTCTTTTGACGTGAGTCTTGCTAATGTATCCGCATGAGCAGTTTCAGATGTCAGTCCATTAAGCAGTATGGCTTCCCAAGCTTCAGCGCCCAGGGCTCAAACGGCTGATGATACTCGCACACCGATCCTGTCAGCCGCTTGGGCGTATCTCGTCTGTCAACAGCGTCACTGCTCACGCTTATACATACTAAGGACTCATCGAGCGAAGGTTGTTTCTTGGACATGGCGATGTTGCTCGCAGCTAATGCTGGTTGTCTTTACATCATGGCACGAGGCGATAGGCTGCCAATGCATGCATTTCATACCACAACGTATGACGCCAACGTCGCTATTTTTGAAGGACAGCTATGAAAGGATCAGCACATCTACAGCTTCGTTAATGTACGCTCCAACATCGCTCGGTAACTACCCCCAAACAGAAACAGATGATTGAGTAGCGGATACAACTGAAAAAGCGCCTCTCGTCTTGGCCAATCATCGGGGAGACTACCGTTCCAGTAAGCCTCAAAAAAGGCGTCAACGGGGGAACCAAACAATGTCAACATGGCAAAATCCACCTCTGAGAAATGGCGGTAAACGGCAGGATCAATAATAGCGGGGCCTTGGGGCGTGAACAGTACATTGCCCGACCATAAGTCGCCGTGCACTAGGCTAGGAGAAGCATCTGGCAGCCAACTCTCTAATCCGTAGGCTAATGCCTCAAGACGCTGTCGCAGCGCATTATCCAGTAACCCTTTGCCATAGCACGCATTAATGAGGGGTAGTAAACGCCGCTTGCGCTGAAAAATACGACCATCCTGCAACGGCATATTTGGCTGAGGAGTTTTACCGCAGGCGTTATCAGAGGACCATCCGTGCTCCTCCCCTGTAACGCTATGCAGCTTACGTAGCCCCTCTCCTAACGCTGCCTCATCGCCCTCGCGGCGTGGTACTGATTCCAGCGCCTCTATCACTAGCCACTCACCCTGCTGAGCAAGCACGGCCGGCACGACTCCCAAGCGGCTAGGCAGGATAGCCAACCGCCTTAGAAAAGACTGGCGTTGATCAGCAGGTGTGCCACGATACTGGCTACGTAACCTAACAAAATAGCGGGCACCCAGCGCAAATGCACCGCAAACGTGTAGATACCACGGGCTTGCCCCATCAGCGCTACCCCGGCAGCCGATCCCATGGAGAGCAGGCTGCCCCCCACACCGGCCGTCAGAGTGATCAGCAGCCAGTTGCCTTCCGACATATCCGGCGCCATGGAGAGCACGGCGAACATCACTGGAATGTTATCCACCACCGCTGAGATCAGCCCCAGCACGACGTTGGCCCACACCGGGTCCCAGCCGCCGTAAAGCGTTTCCGAAAGCAGGCTGAGATAGCCCATGAACCCCAGGCCACCCACACACATCACCACCCCGTAGAAGAACAGCAGCGTGTCCCACTCGGAGCGGGCGATACGGCTGAAGATATCGAACGGCACCACGCTGCCTAGCTGCTCCAGCTTTTTCCAATCTCCGCGGCGGGAGTAACGCTCACGTTTGCGCTCCAGCGAACGGGGCAAACTGCGACGCAGGTAATAGCCAAAGAATTGCAGCAGGCCTAGACCAAACATCATGCCCATAGCGGGCGGCAGGTACAGAATCGAGTGGCACAACACCGAGATCGCCACGGTGATCAAGAACAGTACGATGATGCGCCGGGCGCCCCGCTTCAACCACACGTTCTCGGTGAGCGCAGCGGGCTGACGATTGACGATGAAAAAGTTCATGATCACCGCAGGCACCATGAAATTCACGATGGCAGGTACCAACAGTGCAAAGAAGCCTTCGAAAGGCACCTGACCGGCTTGCCACACCATCAGTGTGGTGATATCGCCAAACGGGCTGAACGCACCACCGGCGTTGGAGGCCACCACCACGTTGACACAGCAGAGGCTGATAAACTTGTTATCCCCCTCGGCGACCTTTAGCACCACCGCACACATCAGCATGGCAGTCGTCATGTTGTTGGCGATGGACGAAATACCGAACGCCAAACAGCCGGTAATCCAGAATAGGCTCCGGTAGCTAAACCCCTTGCGCACCAGCCACGCACGCAGTGCATCGAACACACGACGCTCTTCCATGGCGTTGATGTACGTCATCGCCACCAGGAGGAACAGCAGCAGCTCGGTATACTCGAGCAGCGTCTCTTTGAAGGCGCTCTCTGCCTCATGGGGCATACCTGCTTGTACGTAGACCCACGCGACCATGGCCCAGATCAGGCCAGCAGCCACCAGAACCGGTTTGGATTTACGCATGTGGATGATTTCTTCACTCATGACCAGGGCATAGGCCAGAATGAAAATGGTCACGGAGACAATACCGGCAAGTGAGGTGGTGAGATCGAGGGGGCCAGCAGCAGCAAAAGCAAGAGAAGGAAAAGCGAAGAGGCAGAGTGCGGTCAACAACCAAGCAACGCGGCAAGCGGGATGCCGAGTTGCAAGGACGTTAGGTGGTTTCATAGCAGCGTGATCCTGGCAGGGTTAGAGAATACCGCCACGATAATAAGCACACTAACTATGTGCTGCAACGCAGCGATGGCGCATAAGATGCGGCTATTTGCCGCATCTTGTAAAGCGCTTTATTCATCCAACTGCAATTAATTGTGACACGGCACTTATTCGACGGTCACACTCTTGGCAAGGTTACGCGGTTGATCCACATCGGTGCCTTTGAGCACCGCTACGTGATAGCTCAGCAGCTGCAACGGTAGAGTGTAGAGCAGTGGTGCCAGTGCTTCGTGTACTTCAGGAAGTTCCAACACACGGATATCATCTTGAGAGCTGATTCCTACCTTTTGATCGGCAAACACAAACAGCTGGCCGCCGCGGGCGCGCACTTCTTGAAGGTTGGATTTCAGCTTTTCCAACAGGTCATCATTCGGGGCTACTGAAATTACCGGCATCTCGCTATCCACCAGCGCCAGCGGGCCGTGCTTAAGCTCCCCGGCAGGATAGGCTTCCGCATGGATATAGGAAATCTCCTTGAGCTTCAGCGCGCCTTCTAAAGCAATGGGGTAGTGCGCCCCACGACCCAGGAAGAGCGCGTGATGCTTCTCTGCAAATGCCTGAGAAAGCACTTCGATCTGCCGATCGAGACCCAACACCTGCTGACAGAGCGCGGGCAGTGCCTGCAGGGCGCCAATGATCTCTGGCTGCTCTGGCTGGCCTTTCGCTTTACTGACCGATAGCGTCAACAGCATCAGCGCAATCAACTGAGTGGTAAAGGCTTTAGTCGAGGCCACACCAATTTCGGGGCCTGCGCGGGTCATCAGCGACATGTCCGACTCCCGCACCAGCGAGCTTCCGGGCACGTTGCAGATCGCCAGCGAGCCGACATAGTTGAGCGTTTTAGCAAAGCGCAGCGCCGCCAGCGTATCGGCCGTTTCTCCAGACTGGGACAGCGTTACAAACAGCGTGCCTTCCGGCACCACCGGGTGGCGGTAGCGATATTCCGACGCCACTTCGACCTGTACCGGCACCCCAGCATAGCGCTCCAACCAGTAACGCGCGACCATGCCTGCATGGTAGCTGGTGCCACAGGCAATAATATGCACATGGCGCGTTTTCTGGAACAGCGCCAGCGCATCCGGCCCAAAACTCTCTACCAACACGCCGTGGCTACTTAAACGCCCTTCCAGCGCGGCACTAATAACGGCGGGCTGCTCAAAAATCTCTTTGAGCATGTAATGACGATATTCGCCTTTGCTAGCCGCACCGTCGCCATGTTCAAAGGTATGGATAGGGCGCTCAACGTCATTGCCTTGGCGATCAACAATGCGAATCACCCCATGCTCACGCAGCTCGACTAAATCGCCCTCTTCCAGATAGATAAAGCGGTCGGTCACTTGAAGCAGCGCCAGCGGATCAGAGGCTAAAAAGGCTTCATCAATACCAACACCTACCACCAAGGGGCTGCCTTGGCGTGCGCCCACGACCACGCCGGGCTCGGCCGCACTCATTACACCCAGGGCGTAGGCACCGCCCAAGCCACTAACAATCTCTTGTGTCGCCTCAAACAGCGTCTTGCCCGTAGCGAGTTTGTCCGCCAGCAAATGGGCAATCACCTCGGTATCGGTTTCCGAGGTGAAGGTATAGCCACTGCCCTGCAGCGTCTCTTTAATCTGCTCGTAGTTTTCGATAATGCCGTTATGCACCACGGCGACGTTATCGCTGCTGTGGTGCGGATGGGCATTGGCCTCGGAGGGTTTGCCGTGGGTGGCCCAGCGCGTGTGCGCGATACCGCTGTTGCCTGGCAGCGCGGCGGCGTCCAACTGTTCAGCGAGTGCCGCGACTTTGCCCAAAGCCCGGTGACGCGTTAACACACCGCTGTTAAGCACCGTCATGCCAGAAGAATCGTATCCGCGATACTCCAAGCGTTTCAGCCCTTCCAACAAGATTCCCTGCACATTACGCTGCGCAACCGCCGCGACGATGCCACACATAACTCTTTCTCCTAGGGCGTTTGCACGCCGTATTATTCAACGTGTCGATGCACTTATTTAGTCGTTTTCACCGGGCGCGGCCAGTCGGGCTTCTCTAGCTGCCGGCTGCGGGTGACCGCTAATGCATACTCAGTCACATCTTTTGCAATCGTGGAACCAGCGCCCACAGTGGCACCCTTACCTACCGTGACAGGTGCCACTAAGGCAGTGTTGGAGCCGATGAAGGCGTTATCGCCAATTTCGGTGCGATGTTTGTTCACGCCATCGTAGTTGCAGGTAATGGTGCCCGCGCCCACGTTCACATCGCGCCCCAGGCGCGCATCACCCACGTAGCTTAAATGGTTGATTTTACTACCTTCACCCACGTCGGCATTTTTGGTTTCGACAAAATTGCCCACCTTGGCTTTCACGGCTAAGCGCGTGCCAGGACGCAGCCGTGCGTAGGGGCCGACCTGGTTAAGACCCGCCGCCACGGCCGTGTCGATGACGCTGTGGCTGTGAATCTCACTCTCTGCGCCAATGGTGCTGTTTTTGATAATGCAGTAGGGGCCTACCCGCACGCCTTCGCCAAGTTCGACGTCCCCCTCAAAAACACAGCCTACGTCGATGAAGACGTCGTGGCCGCAGGTAAGCTTACCGCGCACATCAATTCTCGCTGGGTCAGCCAAGGCAACGCCTTGGGCCATGAGCGTCTCTGCCGTCTGCTGCTGGTAAGCACGCTCCAAGCGGGCCATTTGCGAGCGGTTATTGACCCCCTCTACCTCGGTGGCGTTATGAGGCTGCGCCGTGGCGACCTTGACGCCTTCGCTGGCTGCCATGGCGATAACGTCCGTCAGGTAGTACTCGCCCTGGGCATTTTCCGCTGATAGCTGGGGCAACCAGCGCTTCAACTGGGCACTGGTCATGGCCATGATGCCGGTGTTGCACTCGTTAATCGCCAGCTGCTCCTCATTAGCATCTTTCTGCTCGACGATCGCCACGGCGTGGCCCTCGGCATCGCGCACGATACGCCCATAGCCACTGGGGTCTTCCAGCGTGACGGTGAGCAGGCCCATGTGCTGCTCATCCACCTTGGCCAGCAGGTCGGCCAACGTATCGCGACGAATTAGCGGCACGTCGCCATACAGTACCAACACGATACCGCTGCCCAACTGAGGCTGCGCCTGAGCCACCGCATGTCCGGTGCCTTTTTGCTCTTCTTGCAGTGCAAACGAGACATCATACTCCGCCAACGCGTCGCGAAGTTGGTCAGCACCATGGCCAATCACCACGTGGGTACGACTCGGGTTCAGACCACTGGCCGTTGCCAGTACGTGCTCTACCATGGGCTTACCCGCTAGCGTGTGCAGTACTTTGGGCAACTGAGAGCGCATCCGTGTGCCTTTACCTGCGGCTAAGATGACGATATCGAGGTCGTGCATGTTATTCACCTGTTTGCATTTGGCGATTCGCTGAGGAGGCCGTCCAAGGCTCGATGCCCAGTTCATCGATCAGCGCATCACCGAAATAGTTGACGAAGGCGGGGCTAGCCAAGCTACGCCAACGCTCCCCCTCACGTACTAACATCAAAATATTGAGGTTGTTTTCGACGGCCAGCTGCATACCCTGCTCGCTCCCCACGACGGTGAGCGCCGTGGCCCAAGCATCGGCCCAGGCATTGGAGGGGTGGAACACCGATACCGACGCTAGCCGATGCTTGATGGGCTGACCGGTTCGCGGATCCAGAAGATGCGAGAAACGCTCACCATCGACTTCAAAGTAGTTACGGTAATCACCGGAGGTAGCCACCGACATGCCCTCCAACGCAATCACATGTTGCGCTTCCGGTACCCCGCTTTGCGGCACTTCAATGCCGACACGCCAAGGCGTTTGATCTTCGATGTCCCGGTAACCACGGGCAATCAGCCCGCCACCGATATTGACCAGGTAATTATCGATGCCCTGCTGATCCAGATACGCCGCCACGCGATCGGTAGCGTGGCCTTTGGCGACGCCAGAGAGATCGGCAAATACATCCCGGAGGCGACGCGCCTGCATCCGCTGGGTATCCACCTCGACTGCATCGAACCCAATCGTGGCCATGCGCTCGCTTAACTCGGCCTCGCTAGGCACCTCTTCGGGACGTGCCTCGGGACCAAAGCTCCATAGATTCACCACATCGCCAATGGTGATATCAAACGCCCCTTTGCTTGCTTCCGACACCGAGCGGCTTATCGCCAGCACTTCGATCAGCTCGTTAGAGAGCGGCTGCCACTCGTTGAGCGGCGCGTCGTTAAAGGCGACTAGTTCTGAATCGTCACGGTAGGTCGACATCGCTTGGTCAACGTCTTCCATCTCGGCCAATATGCCCTCTTCCAAAGCATTGGCTTCGCCCTGCGTCAGCGGGTCGACCAGAGTAATTTGATAATAGGTGCCAAAAATACCGCCTTCAAAGCGCACTGGTGACTCCAGCGGCCGATCATTTTCTGAACAGCCCGCCAGCAAAACGCCCACCAGCGCCACGACGCCCAGTCGCCTACACGCAGTTTGATAGCCTTTCATCCGATGTCCTTCATTGAACGCGCGGGTTAGAAATGAAAAAACCAGAGTAGCCAGGCACCAAACAGCACGCGGTATACCACGAACGGCTGCATCCCCAGCTTTTTGATTACGACGAGAAAGTAGTGAATACACACGAAGGCGCTGATACCCGATAAAAGCACCCCTATTAGCATAGCGGGTACGTCGATCGAGTGAGGCGCTTTGACGAGATTCACCGCTTCGAGGCCACCGGCGAGCACGATGACGGGAATCGAGAGCAAAAACGAGAAGCGCGCGGCGCCTTCTCGATTCATGCCAACCATCAGCGCCGCGGTCATCGTGATCCCCGAGCGCGACGTACCGGGGATCAGCGCTAATACCTGAGCGCCGCCGATGATCAGTGCGTCTTTTAGCGTCAACTGATACTCGCTGCGGGTACCGCGCATTTTCCAGTCGGCGTAGCCTAGCAGTAAGCCGAACCCTATCAGGCTAAGGCCGATGATCAGCGTCGAGCGCATGTAGCCTGCGATCAGGTCATGGAGGAGAAAGCCGACGATGCACACCGGCAAGGTGGCCACGACTACCCAAAACGCTAGACGCGCATCCTCATTGACGCCATTGCCTCTTACCGCCGTGAGGCTGCTGGCGATCATTTGCCAAATTTCCTGGCGAAAATAGAGGACGACGGCGCTCAAGCTACCCAAGTGGAGTGCCACATCGAACGCGAGACCTTGATCTTCCCAGGTGGTGAGCACCGGCACCAAAATGAGGTGGGCAGAGCTAGAAATAGGAAGGAATTCAGTGAGCCCTTGCACCACCGCCAATACCACCACTTGGAGCCAATCCATAGGTCATCCTGTCTGTATTACGTCATTAAATGATGTGTAAGCACCTGCAGCGGCGCTTAGGATACACATCCAGCCATTCATTGTCCGCACCGGTGAAGCGCGCAAATTCATAAGAAGGTATAGAGCTTATGCAACGGTAAGCTACAATAGGCGCCTATTAGAAGTGTGCGTCCCTGCAAGGTACCTCATGACTCAGACCGTAGAAACGCCAGTGGTTCCCAATCGCGAGTTAGATAGCCAAGAGGCTAAGCGCGTAACCTATATCGGCGCTTGGCTGGACGGTTTGCTGAGCATTATCAAAGTCGCCGTTGGTTTTTTTGTCGGCTCTGCTGCGCTGATTGCCGATGGTATCCATTCGCTCTCTGATCTTGTGACCGATGGGTTCGTGCTGGCAGCCATTCACTATGGCCGCCAGGAGCCCGACAACGACCACCACTACGGCCATGGCCGAATCGAAACCCTCACCACGCTGCTATTAGGCAGCGTCCTAATCTTCGTGGCGGGGGGTATTGCGTGGTCAAGCGTGGATCGCCTGTTGAGCGGCACAGAAGTGGGCGCCCCGGGGGCGCTTGCGATCGTCATCGCCATACTGGCACTGATTAGCAAAGAGTGGATTTTTCGCTACACCATGCGGGTCGCGAAACGCTTGAAATCCAAGCTTTTAGAAGCCAACGCTTGGCACTCGCGCAGCGACGCACTTTCAACCGCCGTGGTGCTGGTGGCTTTAGTAGGCGCACAGTTTGGCTTGGGCTGGCTAGATGCTGTGGCCGCCATTATCGTTGGCCTGATGGTCGGTAAAGTGGGTTTAGACCTGTTGTGGGAGTCCGCTCGCGAACTGGTCGACACCGCACTCCCCGAAACAGTACAGCAGCAGATGCATGACGTGGCGTGTAGCGTCCCCGGCGTGGATAGCGTGCACGACCTGCGCACCCGTCAATCGGCAGGTTGGGTGATGGTCGATCTGCATGTGGTGGTGGGGCCTAAAATTACCGTCTCGGAAGCTCATGAAATCGGTAATGAAGTGAGCCGCCGTTTGCGCCACGAGTTTCCTTTGCTCACAGATGTTATCTTCCACGTTGACCCAGAAGATGACGCCGGTGAAGGCGACCCCAGCCGCTTGCCCGGCCTGCCGCTGCGTCCAGAAGTGGAAGCGGCGCTGAACGAGCGCTGGTACAAACATCCGGTATGGCGCACGTTAAATGAGCTTCAGCTCCATTATTTAGACGATAAGGTATCGGTCTCACTGATCATCGGCGATGCGGTTCACCAGCCGCCTCAATGCCTAGCAAGCCAGCTAAAAGCGCTGGCCAGTGACATTGAGTGGTTGGGTCATGTAGAAGTGATGTTTATTACTCGCGCAGCCAGCAGCGCCATGCGTTAAGCCCTTCTAAACCCCCGACAGTACAGCGGTGGCGATACTGAAGTAGATTAATACACCCGTGGCATCGATCAGCGTGGTCACCAACGGTGCCGAAGCCGTGGCAGGGTCTACCTTAAAGCGCTCAAGCACAAACGGTAGACACATACCGATCATGCTGCCAAAGAGTACAATCGTGACCATACTCAGCGCTACGATGATCGCTACCGCTTCGCCTCCTCGAAAAATACCGATGGGAGCCACGGCCACTGCCATGGTCAGCCCTAATGAACCCGCTACCAAAAGTTCACGCCCCAGCATCTTGCTCCAATCCTTCACGCCTACGTCGCCGGTGGCCATGCCGCGCACCATCAGCGTGGCGGCCTGCGCACCGGCATTACCGCCGCTACCGATCAGCAGCGGTAAGAAAAATACCAGCGCCACCTGAGCAGCAATGGTCTCCTCGAAATAAGCGATACCAGCCCCCGAAAAAAGGTTGGCAAAGACCAGTAAGACCAGCCAAAACACGCGTTTGCGGTAAAGACTCCACAGCGGTACCCGGCTCACGCCATCCTCTAGCTGACCGATGGACATCCCTTTGTGGATATCTTCGGTGGCCTCTGACTCAGCAACATCCATGGCATCATCGTGAGTCACGATGCCTACCATACGGCCATCGGCATCAACCACGGGCAGCGCCAGTAAGTCATACCGAGCCACAATTCTCGCCACCTCCTCCTGCGCTTTATCCACAGGGATTTTGATGACATCTTTGATCATGATGTCATCCACCAACGCCCCAGGGCGCGCGACCATCAGTTGACGCAGCGACATGGTGCCGATCAGATGGCCATCATTATCCAGCACGTAAAGCTGGTAGACCGTTTCCGCATCAGGGGCGGTTTGGCGCACGCGCATCATTGCTTGTGACACCGTCATGCCACTGGCTATGGCAACATAGTCAGAGGTCATGATGGCGCCGGCAGTGCCCTCTTCATAGCTCGCCAAGCGCTTGAGATCCTCGCGCTCCTGGTGCGCCATACGACGCAACAGCGCTTCGCGACGGTCTTCCCCAAGCCGGTTGAACAAATCCGCCCGCTCGTCGGAGCCCATCTCTTCGAGCAGTTTGAGCACCTGGCTATCGGACAGCTCTCCCACCACCTCGAGCTGGCTCTCTTTGGGTAGATAGCCCAACACATTGGCGGCTCGCTCGGTGGAGAGAATGTCCAACACCGTCAGGGCCGCACGTAGCTCCTCATCCTTCTCGATCAGCTCTTCCAGCACTTCCCCAATGTCGGCCGAGCGTATTTCAGCGAGGCGTTCCGCCAATTGCGCCTTGTTGGGCTCTTCCTTGACCAGCTCCTCGAGCAGCTCGGTTTTCAATTCCTGTAAGGCTTCTTCGTTTAGCGCCATCGCTCGCTCCTGAGACGTTCAACTCTGGGATGACTCACCCGCATATTAACAGACAAAAAAAACGCCCCTTAAACCCTGAATCGGGTTTAAGGGGCGTTTGATTACGCAGAGCGTCTAATTAGCCTTTACCCGCCTTCTTACGCAACTGCTGAATCGTTCGCAGTTGGGCAACGGCTTCGGCGAGTTCAGCGGCAGCGCGGGTATAATCCAGCTCCGCTGACTTCTCATTAAAGGCTTTCAGCGCCTGCTGACGCGCTTCTTCAGCAGCGGCCTCGTCGAGGTCGCTGGCACGCGCCGCAGCGTCTGCCAGGATCGTCACGACATCTGGCTGAACTTCCATGAAGCCGCCAGAGACAAAGAAGTTCTCTTCCTTGCCATCATCGTGGATCACGCGGATCGGGCCCGGCTGAAGCTCGGTCAGCAGCGGGGCGTGCCCCGGCAAAATGCCGAGGTCACCCATAATCCCGGAAGCAATCACCTGCTCAACCTTACCTGAGAAGATGGATGCTTCTGCGCTGACGATATTGCAAGTGAAGCTATTCGCCATAGCGAATCCCCCTAATGGACGGGATTACTTCTTCATCTGGTTGGCTTTTTCGACAGCTTCGTCGATGGAGCCGACCATGTAGAAGGCCTGTTCCGGCAGATCGTCGTAGTCACCCGCGAGGATGCCCTGGAAGCCACGGATGGTGTCTTTCAGCGACACGTACTTACCGGGCGAGCCAGTGAAGACCTCGGCCACGAAGAACGGCTGCGACAGGAAGCGCTGGATCTTACGCGCACGGGCAACGGCCAGCTTGTCTTCATCAGACAGCTCGTCCATACCCAGAATCGCGATGATGTCCTTCAGTTCCTTGTAACGCTGCAGAACGTTCTGCACGCCACGCGCTACGTCGTAGTGCTCTTCACCAACCACCAGCGGATCCAACTGACGCGAGGTAGAGTCCAGCGGGTCAATCGCGGGGTAGATACCCAGCTCAGCGATTGAACGCGCTAGTACTACAGTCGCATCCAAGTGGGAGAAGGTGGTCGCCGGCGACGGGTCGGTCAAGTCATCCGCAGGAACGTAAACGGCCTGTACGGAAGTGATAGAGCCCGTTTTGGTCGAGGTGATACGTTCCTGCAGAACGCCCATCTCTTCGGCCAGCGTCGGTTGATAACCTACCGCAGACGGCATACGACCCAGCAGGGCGGATACTTCGGTACCGGCCAGGGTGTAACGGTAGATGTTGTCGACGAACAGCAGAACGTCGCGGCCTTCATCACGGAATTTTTCCGCAATGGTCAAACCGGTCAGCGCCACGCGAAGACGGTTACCGGGCGGCTCGTTCATCTGACCGTAGACCAGCGCTACCTTGTCGATAACGTTGGATTCGGTCATTTCGTGATAGAAGTCGTTACCCTCACGCGTACGCTCACCGACACCAGCGAATACAGAGTAGCCGCTGTGCTCGGTGGCGATGTTGCGGATAAGCTCCATCATGTTAACGGTTTTACCAACACCCGCACCGCCGAACAGACCAACCTTACCGCCTTTCGCGAAGGGGCAGACCAGATCGATGACCTTGATACCGGTCTCGAGCAGCTCGTTAGACGCTGCCTGATCGGCATAGCTCGGCGCTTTTCGGTGGATCGGCATACGCTCTTGCTCACCGATCTCACCTGCTTCGTCGATCGGCTCGCCGAGTACGTTCATGATGCGACCCAGCGTTTCCTTACCGACCGGTACGGAAATCGCGGCACCTGTGTTGGTTACGTCCAAGCCACGTTTCAAGCCCTCGGTGGAGCCCATGGCAATGGCGCGTACTACGCCGTCGCCCAGCTGCTGCTGGACTTCGAGGATGGTCTCAACGTTGGAGACCTTCAGCGCGTCGTAGACCTTGGGCACAGAGTCCCGCGGAAACTCTACGTCAATCACCGCGCCGATGATTTGTACGATACGTCCGCTCATCTTGGTTCCTCTCAAAAACCTGCAAATGAAACCTGTTTGCCGGGAGCCACCTTAGCGATGGCAGGCTCCCTTGGCGTTATACGGCTGAAGCGCCGCCGACGATCTCGGAAATTTCCTGGGTGATGGCGGCCTGACGGGCCTTGTTGTACACCATCTCCAGATCGTCGATCAGGTTGCCCGCGTTATCAGTGGCACTCTTCATAGCGATCATTCGGGCGGCCTGTTCGCACGCACCGTTTTCGACTACCGCCTGATACACCTGCGATTCGATGAATCGAACCAACAGGCCGTCTAACAACGCCTTGGCATCCGGTTCATACAGGTAGTCCCAGCTTCCGGGACGGGCGTTTTCTTCGTCATGCTTAGCGTCATCGCCCATGTCAGGCGACAGCGGAAGAAGCTGACGCACGACGGGCCGCTGGGTCATGGTGTTGACGAACTCGTTATACACCACGTACAGACGATCCAGGCGTCCTTCGTCATACGCTTCGAGCATGACCTTGACACTACCGATCAGACCCTCGACGGTCGGTGCTTCCCCCAGTCCGCTCTTGGCCGCAATCAAGTTGCCGCCATAGTTACGGAAGAAAGCACCGGCTTTTGAACCGAGGGCACAGAAGTCCAGCTCAGCGCCTTGCTGTTTCCAGGCAACGGCATCTTTCACCACTGCCTTGAACAGGTTGACGTTCAAGCCGCCACACAGGCCACGATCGGTGGAGACCACAATGTAACCAACACGCTTTACCTCGTTACGCTCGACCATATAGTCGTGCTTGTACTCGGGGTTTGCGTCGGCAATGTGGCCTACCACGTTACGAATCTGCTTGGCGTACGGCTGGCCAGCCTTCATCAGATCTTGCGCTTTACGCATTTTCGATGCAGCTACCATTTCCATGGCACTGGTAATCTTCTGCGTATTTTTAATGCTCCCGATCTGGGTGCGTATCTCTTTTGCAGCTGCCATAGCGATCTACCCTTCGTTCGTGGCTCTCAGAAAGCATGCAAGCCCGCCCGCAGGCGGGCCGGACATTACCAGCTCTGAGTCGCCTTGAACTTCTCGAGACCTGACTTCAAGCCGTCCTGAATCTCGCCGTTGTAGTCGCCGGTCTGGTTGATCTTATCGAGCAGCTCGCTGTGCTCAGACTTCATGTAATCGTGCAGAGCACGTTCGAAGTCCAGCACCTTATCGACGCTCACATCGTCCAGGTGACCTTCGTTAGCGGCGTACAGAGACAGCGCCATTTCCGCCACTGACATCGGCGAGTACTGCTTCTGCTTCATCAGTTCGGTCACGCGTTGGCCGTGCTCGAGCTGCTTGCGCGTCGCTTCATCAAGGTCAGAGGCAAACTGCGAGAACGCCGCCAGTTCACGATACTGAGCCAGGGCTAGACGAACACCGCCACCCAGCTTCTTGATGATTTTGGTCTGCGCAGCACCACCTACACGAGAAACCGAGAGGCCTGCGTTAATCGCCGGACGAATACCGGAGTTAAACAGGTTGGTTTCCAAGAAGATCTGACCATCGGTGATGGAGATAACGTTGGTCGGAACGAACGCTGATACGTCACCACCTTGTGTTTCGATGATCGGCAGTGCAGTCAAGGAACCGGTTTTGCCTTTCACTTCACCGTTGGTGAACTTCTCAACGTAGTCAGCGTTAACGCGCGCAGCGCGCTCCAGCAGACGCGAGTGGAGATAGAAAACGTCACCGGGGTATGCTTCACGGCCCGGCGGACGACGCAGCAGCAGCGATACCTGACGGTACGCAACGGCCTGCTTGGAAAGATCGTCATACACGATCAGCGCGTCTTCACCACGGTCACGGAAGTACTCGCCCATGGTGCAACCAGAGTAAGCGGCCAGGAACTGCATCGGTGCCGGATCGGCAGCGCCTGCAGCGACGATGATGGTGTGTTCCAACGCGCCGTGCTCTTCGAGCTTGCGAACGACGTTAGCAATGGTCGACTGCTTCTGACCGATCGCTACGTAGACACAGGTAACGCCCTTGCCTTTCTGGTTGATGATCGCATCGATGGCAATGGCAGATTTACCAATCTGACGGTCACCGATGATCAGCTCACGCTGACCACGACCGATTGGTACCATGGCGTCGATAGATTTCAAACCAGTTTGGATCGGCTCATCAACGGACTGACGGGTGATAACGCCGGGCGCTACTTTTTCTACCGCGTCGGTCATTTTAGCGTTGATATCGCCCTTGCCATCGATGGGATTACCCAGCGCATCGACAACACGACCAATCAGCTCAGGGCCTACCGGAACTTCAAGAATGCGACCGGTACACTGAGCGGTCATGCCTTCTTCAAGCTGCAGGTAGTCACCCAGGACAACGGCACCGACGGAGTCACGCTCCAGGTTCAGTACCATGCCAAAGATGCTGTTGGGGAATTCGATCATTTCACCAAACATCGCGTCTTCGAGGCCGTGAATTTTCACGATACCGTCGGAAACGCTGACGATGGTGCCCTGATTACGGGCTTCGGATGCGACGTCAAGCTTCTCAATTCGCTGCTTGATGATGTCGCTGATCTCGGAAGGATTCAGTTGCTGCATGCCATGTCCCTCAGACTCAAGCGGTCAGCGCTTCGGAAAGTCGGTTCAATCGACCACGCACCGAACCGTCAATGACGGTATCGCCGGCACGCAGGATGACACCGCCAATCAGCGCCTTGTCCACCTGAGTAGTAATGGAGATTTCGCGATTCAGACGTTTCTTGAGCGCGGTTGCTAGCTTGGTCTGCTGTTGGTTGTCCAGCGCATAGGCGGACGTCACCAGCACTTCAACACGCTGCTCATGTTCGGCACGCAGGTGCTCGAACTGTTCAGCAATGAAGGGCAGGGCCAACAAGCGACCTTGGTCAGCCAGGGTATCCAAAAAGCGCGACACGTCGGCATTCTGCTCCGGTAACATATCGGAAAGCAGGGCTACCTTTTTGTCGTTCTCAAGCTTTGGACTACCCAGCAAGCGACGAACGTCGCTATTGGCCACCGCAGTGCTTAAAAAACCAAGCGCCTGGGACCAGCTATCAAGCGCCTCATGATCACGCGCGTATTCAAACGCCGCCTTAGCGTAAGGACGAGCGACGGTAAGTAATTCCGCCATGGGTCACCTCCTTACAGTTCAGCAGCAAGCTCATCAAGTAACTTGCGATGTGCTTTCTCGTCGACCGAAGCTTCTAATACACGCTCGGCACCAAGGATGGCGAGGTGAGAAACCTGGGCACGAAGCTCGTCTTTCGCGCGATTAATTTCTTGCTCAATTTCTGACCGAGCATTAGCCACTAAACGTTCGCCTTCAGCACGCGCTTGTTCACGTGCCTCTTCGATCATTTGGGCAGAGCGCTTATTCGCTTGCTCGAGAATTTGAGATGCCTGTTCCTTGCTCTCGCGTAGCGTCTGTTCAGCACGCTCTTGAGCTAGCTCAAGATCACGGGTAGCACGGCTAGCTGCGTCCAAGCCATCAGCAATTTTCTTTTGACGCTCGTGAAGCGCGTTGCTGATCGGAGGCCACACATACTTTATGCAAAACCAGACAAAGATCGCGAAGGCGATCGTCTGCCCGATAAGCGTCATGTTGATATTCACAGGGATGTACCTCTGACAAATTCGTGGCGACCGGAGTGAAACAAAACCGAGCGGAGAGCCGCTCGGTTAAGCTGCATTAACCGGCAACAACGAAGATCAGGTACATCGCGATACCAACACCGATCATCGGAACGGCGTCAAGCAGACCGGCCATGATGAAGGTTTTGGTTTGCAGCTGGTCGCCCAGTTCCGGCTGACGCGCAGTAGACTCAAGCAGTTTGCCGCCCAGAAGAGCGAAGCCAATGCCGGTAGCCAGTGCGCCCAGACCGATGATGATGGCAGCTGAGAGATAAACCATTTCCATGATGTTGCTCCTGAGTTTAAGTTTTGGTTAAGGGTTGAGGGTTAATGAAAACGTCGTTGCTTGGTTTAGTGATGTTCGTGCGCCGCGCTGAGGTATACAACCGACAGCGTGGTGAAAATAAAGGCCTGCAGCGTTACCAC
>Ga0209644_1000121_pt1 | contig 26054 bp, 27 predicted proteins | sample ETNvirome_2_1000_FD_184069 | JGI IMG/M metagenome (GOLD analysis project Ga0209644, IMG submission 184069) | Marine viral communities from the Pacific Ocean - ETNP_2_1000 (SPAdes) (version 2) | ecosystem: Environmental > Aquatic > Marine > Oceanic | place: Pacific Ocean | collected 2013-06-22 | reverse complement strand
AGTCAACACTTAATTTTAAACTTTCTTTCGAAGATTTAAAACCGAAGTTTTACTTAACTCTCTGCTACGTTGCTCAGCGTCTTTCGTTGCTGTCTCCCGTCTCAGTGGGGTCGCATTATAGGGAGATCCAAAAACAGATCAACACTTTTTTTCGATCTTTTTATCGTTCGCTCACAAAGTGAACTAAAATTACCGAAAATAACAAAAACAGTCGCAATTATGGCTGTTTTTTAAGCCAATATTCATAATTTAATGCAAATTTCATTGCTATGTTCATTTAACGCGTTAAGATAGCAAGTTCACAATGTTAAATTAATGTTTATTTCCTGTTTATTGGTAGATCAAAAATGAAATTACCCGATCAAAAATCTTTTCTTTTCTCTGTTATTCTTGCTGTATTAGGGTTTGTTATTGTTAAGTTTGCATTTTCGAGCTTAGCATTAGACCCTGCGTTGCTATTTGGTGCAGGCTTATTAATTGGTGCTTTAGTTATTGCAGCACTCTCATCAACGGCAAGTGAGGAGGCTGAAGTAAAAACAAAAACACTTTATGTTGGCAACCTTCCTTACCGAGCGAATGAAGGTGTTGTACGCGCTTTATTTGAAGAACAAGGTAAAGTCTTTAACGTTCGTTTATTGAAAGATAAAAACACTGGTAAACGTCGTGGCTTTGGTTTTGTTGAAATGGCTGAGGCAGATGCTGACAATGCAATTAATCAATTAAATGATAGTGAGTTCCAACAACGTACTTTAAAAGTACGTGAAGCAAAACAAAAACAAGAGAACGAGTCTAATAGTTTCCGTGAGGAATCTGATCAATCAGCGTAACAAGCTCTACGCTTAATTGCTGGTGACTAATCGGAGCCGTTGCATAATAGTGCAGCGGCTTTTTTTTGTCTGTTGCTAAATTTAATTGCTGCGTTGTAATAATACTACTGACACGATTTGCAATTGCACGGCCTGAGTCAATCAATTTAACGCGTTTGTCGTAATAGTTATTTATTGCATGGGCTAATAAAGGAAAGTGTGTGCATCCGAGTACTAATACATCAATATCATCTGCAATAGCGAGTTCAGCCATTGCTTCGTTGAATTCGGCTTTGAGTAGTTTTTTACTATGAAACAGTGTTTCTGCAATTTCCACCAGCTTAGTCGAAGCGTACAAGCTCACTTTTGTACCTTGACTGTGTGTCAAAATTAACGTCTCGGTGTATTTGCTTTTTGTAGTCGCGGGCGTGGCAAGTAAACCAATGTGCTTCGTATTACTTATGGCACATGCTGGCTTTATAGCAGGCACAACCCCCACAACTTCAATACTTGTATAGTGTCGAATAACGTCTAACGCAGATGTCGATGCTGTATTGCAGGCAATCACTAATATATCAACATGCAACGCATGCGTGTCTATAAAGTGTAATAGCCCTAATAAGCGTTGAATGATTGTTTGCGAAGTTTGCGCACCATAAGGCAGAAAGGCATTATCCATAAAATAGCTATAATCTGCATTCGGGATCAAAGCTTGGATCTGTTCAAGCACAGTTGTCCCACCAATACCTGAATCAAACACCATTATATGGACTGACAAACTACTTACCTCGGATCATGAAAGGCAAGCAGTTTGCCATGTGACTATCTAAAAAGAAAGCGAAGACTAGTTCTGTTCATTGGCTGAACGTAGTGTATTCATTTGCTCGAACATCGCTTTGGTATAATCAACCAATTTACTGACTTCTTCTTTATCTTGATTTAACCATTGCAATATTCCGGCAAGTTGATTTTGCAAACCAATATCACCAGCTTTATTAAAGGCTTCTTTTAAGTCATCGTTAAAAGGGGCGACCTTTTCTGCAACTTCTTTCTCTGGCGTTGGTTTATATTCTTCGTACCCTTTTATAGCTGCAACTGTTTTGGTTTGCTTCAAATCCATCGAAAAACCGACTAGCTGCTCATTACTCAAGTTAAGCTCTTTAGCTTGTTCAAAGGCTTCATCGAGTGAGCCTGAGAAAAATGTTTCGCTAACGCCTTGTAAGTCTTCCATCAACTCGTTAATGGCCTGCTGCTCTTGCTCATTAAGATCGCCATTCACTGACATAGAAAAAGATAAGTCACGTGATTGTGACGATTCACTGACATACGCTTCGTTGTCACCGTTTTTACTGTAGCTACTAGCGGACTTGCTCTCATATGCATCTGCAAAGCTAATACTGACTTCATCACCTTCGGCTGTGGTAAATGTATATTCGGCATTATTACTTAAGCTCACGTACTGTGCTTGGCTAACCGTCACGGCATTAGGTTTAGGATTAAATAAGTCTTCTTCAAGCTCATCAATACCTTTAAAGATACCTTCTTTCGATTTTTCGATACCCTCTTCGATATCGTCATTTAAGATGCCTGATTCTTTAAGTTCATCATAGGCATCATCGATTCCCATTTGTACGCCTTTGCGTGCCTCGCCTAACATGCCTTTTAACTTTTCATCATCAGCGCCATCTGCTTTTGCTTTACGCAGCGCACCACCAACAAAATTGAGTACATTTTTAACGATCTCATCAAAATCAAACAGGGGTTTATCTTTCTTTTCTTCTGCTTTAGGTAAACCAAGTGCTTGTGCAAGTTTATCGTCGAGTACTTTTGCAGCCAGTTCGCGGCCACGTTGTTGATAGCTATCTTGACGATTTTGAATGGTAGGCTGCTGCACAGACTGTTTACCATTGTATTTATTCAAATTTGTATTAGGCATATAGCCTAGGTTGCCAATTTTCATGATCCGACTCCATTTTATGGTTACCTCATTATCGGCCAAAAATCGCATAACTTAAGTTTTTTGTATAAAAAAACGACACTAAAATAAATAACAAAACTAGACAAATCCTCTCTGCTCCCTACAATAGCGCCGACAAATAGCTAAGAGATAAAAGGTAATCAGCCATGGCGGTTATAAAAATTGATACAACTCAATATGATGCACAATTGAGTGAGAAAGAGCAGCGCATCACGTCACAGTTTAGGCGCTTTGGTGTAAACACATTAGAAGTGTTCAGCTCTGATCCAATTCACTACCGTCAACGTGCAGAGTTTAGAGTGTGGCATGAGGGCGACGATTTATTCCACATTATGTTTGATCAGCAAAGCAAAGAGAAAATTCGCGTTGATGAATTTGATCCCGCCGCGCCACTCGTTGGCGAAGTGATGCAGGTGATGATTGAAAATTTAAAAGGGTGTGAGGTACTTCGCCGCAAGTTATTCCAGATTGATTACCTCTCTAGCTTAAGTGGTGAAATTCTTGTTAGTTTGCTTTACCACAAACCTTTAAACGATGAATGGCTAATTGCGATTAAAGAGCTTAAAGCAAAATTAAGCAGCCAGTTTAAAATCGACTTTATTGGTCGTGCACGTAAGCAAAAAGAAGTGATTGGGAACGACTATGTCGTTGAACGATTGAACGTAAATGGTAAAGAACTCATTTATCAGCAAGTAGAAAATAGCTTTACTCAACCAAACGCAAAAGTGAACATTAAAATGCTGGAATGGGCACAAGCGTTGTGTGAGCCCCTTAATAATGATTTGCTAGAGCTGTATTGTGGTAATGGTAACTTTTCAATTGCACTAGCCGGTTCATTTAACCGAGTACTTGCGACTGAGATCTCAAAGTCATCGGTTTATTCTGCACAGTACAATATTGCTCAAAACAAAGTCGATAATTTAGATATCATTCGTATGTCGAGTGAAGAGTTTACACAAGCCATGAAAGGCGAACGTACTTTTTCACGTTTAGACGGTATTGATCTAAACGGCTATAACTGCCAAACAATTTTAGTCGACCCTCCTCGAGCGGGGATGGATACTCTTACCTGTGATTTGGTGGCGAACTACGACAACATTATCTATATCTCTTGTAATCCCGAGACATTAGAACGAGATCTTGATCACCTTTGCAAAACACACGAAGTGAAACGTTTTGCGATTTTTGATCAATTCCCCTATACACATCATATTGAGTCTGGCGTCTTTTTACAGCGTAAATAACTTAAACTTTTGCCAGCGCAGCCAATAGCGCTGGCAATTGTTGTTCACTGAACACCTGTATATTATTGTCACTAAGTAACTTTGCAGTTAAACCCATTCCTCGAATCTTTTGCCCTGTGTGACTTCCATCATAAATATAATTACGTCCACATGACGGACTAGACTCTTTGAGTAGTGCGAACCGAATCCTTTGTTCTTTGCATACACGTAATGCTTGCTGTGCACCCGCTTTAAACTCTGCGGTGACGTCATGCGCATCCTGTGTTAATACTCTACCCTGGCTAATTTCAGCAGGCGCTCTTGGTGTAGGTAGACCACCCGCAACCTCAGGACAAAAAGACACAATACGCCCTTGCTGCTTCAGTGACTCTAATCCAGGATGTAATAAGTTTTGTGATTGACCGTCATAGCGTACCGGCTTTCCTAGTAAACAACTCGACACTAAAAGTTTTTTCATTTCTTCACCAAACAAAAAAGCTCCGCGAGCGGAGCTTTTAAATAATATTTTCGAGTCTCTTACTTAGCTGCTAAGTAATTAATTAGCTCAGCCATGCTTTTTGCATCGGTAATACCTGAGTCTGCACCTAAGATTAAACGATACTTACCATTCACAATAAAGGTTGGTACGCCTTTTAAGGCTCCTTTTTGTTGATAGTACTCTTGGTCGCGTTTCATTTTCGCTGCTATCGTACGTACTGAAAAACTGTTGTAGTACTTTTCAAAATCTTCAGCAGTTACACCTTGCGATACGAAAATATCTTTCATATCTGCAAGCTCATTAATACGCGCACGTTTACCATGAATGTGGTCAAAAATTGCACCAACTAACGCATCGCTATTTGGGAGTACTGTTGCTGTTGCATAACCTTGCGCAAGCACTGTTTGGATCTCAGGATCACGAGGACCAACAAAATTAACGTGATTCTTTTTAAATTTAACGCCGTCTTTAAGCATTGGCTTAAGCTCAGCAACAATTGGCTCGAAGGTATTACAGTGAGGACAGTAGAATGAAAAAAACTCGGTCACTTCAGGCTTTTTAGAAGCTCGCGCATCAATTGTTTCATAATGCTTACCTTCTTCGTATTGCGCCGCACTCGCTGTGGCAACGAAACCTAGCGTCACGGCCACAAATGCAGCTTTAACTAATTTGATCATTATTCAATCACTCCAAAAATTATTGTTCTAATAAAAACTTTACTAACGCATCAAGCTGCTCTTGGCTCTTGATGGTATTTATATTAATTTTATATTTATCATTCACGATAAAAGTCGGCACACCCGTTAACGCCCCCATCTCTGAGTATTTATTCTGTTTGTCTTGCATCGCTTTTTCTGCACTGATCACAGGCATGCTAGCAATTTCAGAGTCAAACACATCGCCGCTAATACCATTTGTCGCCAATAATGCTTTCACGTCTTTAATATTTTGCAGCGGTGCACGTTGAATATGAATGCTATGAAAAATTTGGTCGGCCACTTGCTCACCTTTACCATGTTGCTTTGCAATTAGGTAAGCATAACTTAGGTTACTTTGTGTTTGTTTCGATACACCACCTAAAAAGTTAACGTGATTCTTAACAAACTCAGTGCCTTCAGGCAGCGTTGAGGCCAGTGCTTTCGCCACTGGTTCAAACTTAAAACAGTGTGGACAGTAAAATGAGAAAAACTCAGTTACTTGTGGTGTAGCACTCTTTTTAGTGTTTAGTACTTCGTATTGATTACCTGCTTCAAAGTCAGCTGCCAGTGCTGCAAAAGGTAAACATAGAATGAGTAGACTTAATTTTAATTTTTTGAACATTGTTTTCTCGTCTTTACTTATCTTTTAAAAATTTATGGTAATAATTTTAACGGTGGTTCTTGTAGCGCTGCAAGCTGTTCTTTTAACGCGAGTATTTGCTGCTCCCAGTATTTGTCTTCTGCGAACCATGAAAAGTTCCGTGGGAATGCAGGATCATCCCAACGTTTTGCTAACCACCCCATGTAATGCACCATGCGCATCGCGCGTAATGGCTCAATTAATTTCAGCTGGCTGTGGTCAAAATCACAAAACTCTTCATACGCTGCTACCAAGGTGTCTAACTGTAACAGTTGATTGTTACGATCGCCACTGAGCATCATCCATAAGTCTTGAATTGCAGGACCTTGTCTGCTGTCATCGAGGTCAACAAACATCAGTGCATCACCCGCCCACAAAATATTGCCCGCATGGCAGTCACCATGTAATCGAATTGTCTCTACATTTTTATATTGGGCTGTGGTTTCTTTAATAACCAAATCCAAAATCGTATAAAAAGCATTTTCTAATGACGTTGGCATCAAGTTACTTGCTTGTAACTGAACTTTAGCTGTCTGAAGGTATTCTTCACAACTGATCACTGGGCGATGATTAAATGAAGATGCTTTTGCAACTTGATGCATACGACCAATTAAACGGCCTAATACATCGAGTTGATCTAAGTTATCAACTTCGAAAATACGCCCGCCCACACTGGGAAATAAGGCAAATAAATAGCCATCATGCTCAAAGAGGCTTTTCCCGTCCTTTACTACGGGCGCAACGACGGGAACTTCTGCATCAGCAAGTTCAAAAGCAAACGCATGCTCTTCTAATATTTGTTCTTTGCTCCAACGCTCAGGACGATAGAATTTTACAACGTATCGGTAACCGTCTTCTGCTTTAAACTGATAAACGCGATTTTCATAGCTGTTTAAAGCAAGTAATCCTGACTCAGCATAGATCCCAATACTTTCAACTGCGTCTAAAATTGAATCGGGTGTGAGGTCAACAAAGCTAAATTTACTCATAGTGTCCCATTATATAAAAAAAGCGGGAAAACCCCGCTTTTTATTGTATTTGCTCAGTGTACTGAATTATTGCGCCTTAAAGAAGTTACTAGGCTGCGAAATCTGAATTTCAGGCTGCCCCTCCACCGAAAGTATAAACTCGAATTTTGTCATCGGCTTTTTCAAATCGTACGGATCAACCACTAATGACAAGGGCACGTTATAAGATTCACCTGAGGGCACTGTGAATGTTTGTTTGCCTATATATTCAAAGTTATTTAAGCCTTCCACTGTAATATTAAACGTTTGCTCGTATTGCGCTTTGTTAATCACTTTAAGTGTGTAGGTGTTTTCAACTAAGCCATTAAAGTCAACCCGGTATAGCTGATTACGGTCGCGGATAATATCAAGCTCCATTGGTTTACGCATGGCAATATTTGCCACGAGAGCCCCGGTTAACACAACAAGGATAACAAGATAACCAATCAATTTAGGTCGCAAAGCATGCGTTTTATTTTCAGGGGTTTCTAAGTTTCGCTCTGTGGTATATGAAATGAGCCCACGTGGGTAATTCATTTTATCCATTACACCATCGCAAGCATCAATACAGGCACCACAGTTGATACATTCATATTGCAAACCGTTGCGAATATCTATCCCTGTCGGGCACACTTGTACGCATAAGTTACAATCGATACAGTCACCGAGTCCTAACTCTTTCGGATCTTGTTTACGTGAACGAGGACCACGACTTTCGCCACGAGATTCATCATAACTTACTGTAAAAGTGTCTTTATCAAACATGGCCGACTGAAAACGCGAATAAGGACAGATATGCAAACACATAATTTCACGCATCCACCCTGCATTGCCGTATGTACACACAGCAAATAATGCGATACACCCATGTGAATAGGCTGTGGCATCCAAAGTAAAAACATCCGGAAGTAGCTGGCGTATAGGTGTAAAGTAGCCAACAAAGGTAAACGCTGTATACAGTGAAAACAGCCACCAGCTGCTGTGTTTTGCCGTTTTACGCCAAAACTTATCAAAGTCCATGGGGCGTTGATCTAACTTCTTACGCTGGTTTGCAGTGCCTTCAAACTTTTCTTCGAACCAAATAAAAATAAATGTCCATACAGTTTGCGGACATGTGTAACCACACCAGACTCGGCCATAAAATGTGGTGACGAGGAACAGCGCAAAAGCTGCAAGCATAAGAATAAACGCAAGAATGGTTAAATCTTGTGGCCACAGAGTGAGGCCGAAGATATTAAACTTTTGGCCTACTAAATCGAACAGCACAGCTTGCTGTCCGTGGAAGTTAATCCAAGGTAAAAGCATAAATGCAAGCATGCCAACGAAACCAATTCGTCGCCTTAACAGCTGATGCAAGCCTGTTACTGCTCTTACATAAATTCGATTGCGAGGATTAAATCTATCATCATGGGAAGCGTTTTCCGGTTTTTGGATTTTTACTTCCGTTGGGATGTTTTTAACCTTAATTTGTTTATCCATCAAAATTCCTCAACGCCACTAGGAAATAAACTCAAACTGATGTTTGCAGTTAAATAGGTTATAAAGCCAATACGACAAATTAGAATGCATCTCATTTCGTTCAGAGTTTTCTGAAATTTCCAACCTATCGAAAGTATTATACTCAATCTCTCAAAAATTTCAGGGAATGATCTAAAATATGAACTTTTTAATTATTTCATCGTATATTCTTGCTTTTAAATCAGCCATTTTATTAAACTTGTCCCAATTCCTTCTTTATTTAGATCAAAGTTCTGTGTGCTATGAAAAAATTTATCATTTTAGTACTTATTATTTTAGCATTGTTCACGATTGATCACCCTTTGATCAAAGAACCCAGAGAACGGTTGTTAGGTGATGGGGTGAACGTACTTTCAGATTTTAGCCAAGTTAACCGCAGCCCCGCCGCGAATATGGCGAAGAACACGATTAAGTCACAGCTTAATTTATCGAATTCAGAGCGTGAGTACGTCGAAGAGGCTTTTTTGAATGACGATAAACTGCAAATCTTTCATTTACATTATTGTCGTGAAAAAGATATTAACTTATATTTCTATGGTGAACGCCTAGAACGTGTTTGTAATATTGTTTCGGATGCACTTGAAGAAAGGTTAAATAAATAATGGATTTTTCTGCGCTTAATAAAAAAACCAGCGATTCATTTGCTAAACAGCGCAATATGCTAAAAAAGTTGGCAAAAGGACAGACTATGCATTGTGAAACATGCAAAGGAGTCCTTACCTTAAACCTACAGACTGAACAGCCTGGCAAAGGCATTGTTCGTTGTGCAAAAGGCTGCACAGATATTGTGTTAGAGCTTGCTTAGCCCCAGCCTTCATCATTATAAAGCTGGCTATTTACTGCAACGGCTTCGATTAACTCAGCAAAGCCTGCTGCAAACTCATTCATCACTTCATACTGCTGTTGACATAACAGCCCTTCGGTTAAACCATGCTGATTGGCAATCGATGCTATATCAGCTGAGTCGAGTATAAAGAAACACAAACTTTGCTGTGCTGTCTCAAGTGCTTCTTTTAATTCACTTGCTAGTTGTGGCGCAGCTAACAATTTAGCAATATAGCCCTGCGCCCCAAGCATAAAGCCTTGGCTCCAATGCTGACACTCTTGCATATCAAGGTACGGCTGCTGAGCAGAATTAAATTGCAAACTTACGGGTAAGCTGTATCCGGTTTCAAATACGTGTTCACTGATTTGCTGATATAGCGCCATAAATGCAAACAATACCTGCTCATCCATTTGCCCATCACAACCAGGGACAACTTGCTCAAACCACTGATGAACATCCAATGGCTCGGGCGCACAAATAACGGCAAATAAATAACCGTGTGTTTGTGCTAACGATAGCGCGTCTTTTTGCTCAGCAAGAAAGCGTGCTAATAAGGCGCTTTGCTCTTTTGAAAACTCAGGAATTTGCATAATGCCTTCAATTAAAGTCGTGTTTATAAATTAAGTGGATAGCGTCCTTCGCTATCTGGACGCCCTAAAAACTTCGCAGCGTCATGCACTTCTTTTGGTAGACTGGCTTCTGGTTTTATATACCCTGCCACTTTAAAATCTAAATTGGCTTTTAGTACAGCATCGGCCTCAAGACCTAAGCGATTTTCAGGGTCAACCAAGACAGCTATATCGCCTGATTTACAACTAAGACGGCCGCTCAGTGGGCCAACACTAAACCAGCCATTAAGTCCTTGAACATCGATATTGGGACTGGCAATCTCACCCATTAACGTTTCACAATACGGCTGACCAGAGCTGAACTCATCGAGATCAACAATCACACGCCCTTGTGCACTAATTGGCAATGGCAGTTTTAAGCGCGCCATCGCACGCTCAACGCTCAAACGTAGTGTGGTATTTTTTACCACAACAGCTTGATTGAACAACCCATACGAAAAATCAGCATGGCCCGAAATATCTGTTTTATCACGCGGATCACCAAAGCGCACCGTACCAACGAGTTTGCCCGTCAACAATGACCAGCCAGATAACTTCCACCGTACATTATTAAGTTGCTCACCATCAAAACGTACCTGCATTATGCGACCATCCCAAAGCGAACCACTGGCTTTGCCTAGTTGCAATTGTTTTGGTAAATGCGGTGCAGCTAAATCTAGTGCAATTGCAGCGGGTGTTTTTATAAGCGTAAACACCAAAAAACACATCACAAATACTGTGACTAATAAAATAATTCTTTTCATCGTCTACTTCTCTAGTACCAAACGACTGACACGAACAAAACCAGACTTATCGTCTTTACTAATGTCTAAGTTTTCAATCAGTACACCTTGTGAATTAACTAATTCATCAAGCCACTCAACCAACTTGTTAAACTCGACAGAATCGATAGTTAAACGCAGTGAATTATCATTCGGTTGCATTTTACTGATGGTGATCTGATAACGATTTCGCGTGCTATTCACAATTTGACTTAAGCTGCGGTCATTCGCTACTCGTGCACTGCCACTGGCCTTTAACTTAACAATGCTCTCATCAACCCATGCCAGCAATTCTTGTTGTTTTATCGTGTCTTGTTCTGCTTTTTCAATCGCCGCATTTAACGGCCTAAAGATTCCCATCACAAGGATAAAAATAACAAAAATCACCCCAGCGACGACAACAAGTTGTTGTTCTTGCTCTTTTAATGAACGCCAGTAACTAATTAATTGGTTTTTCATGCCGCACCTCGCAACTTAATTTCACCGACGACAAAATCACCATCATTATTTAGTGAGCCTTGATCAACCGTTAAGCCTCGCTGTTCTAAAATTGCTTTTACTTTTCCAAACGATTGGAAATCTTTACCACGTGCACGAATACGTAACTCGTTGCGGCCTTGGTCATAACGCAAAGTTTCTGGCGTGAAGTCTTTTACTTCACTAAAAATAGTCACTAAGTCATTAGTCAAATCTAAGAAACCAGCGGTACTTCCGCTATCGAGCAATGCGAGTTCATTACGAATTTGACTACGAATCAACTGTGGGCGTACTTTCTTATTAGGAAAAGCGCGCTGATAGTTAGTCACAACTTGTGCCTTCGTTTTCTCAAGTTGAGTATTTAGTTTATATAACTCAAGGGACTTAACCCCCACACTGCATACCAATGCAACCCCTGCGGCAATAGCGGCTTTTTGCCAGTATCCCCACCAAATGGCTGACTTTTTCTTTAATTGATATACACCTTGGCGTAGATTAAAACTAATTTCAGGGAGTTGTTTCGCAAATAAAGCGAGCGGTAAATCATACAGCTCCGTTTTTGCCTCAAGATTAACTGATTCAGGGAACCCGGTGGCTGGACTAAAATGTGCAACATCTGGGTGGCCCATTGCGGTCAAATAACCATCTAGCCAGTCTGTTTCAACAGCTGCAATATGCCAGTGACCTAATTTACATAACCATTGGCCATTGAGTTCAACGGTACGCAGGGTATTTTCATTGTCGACTCGAGGAAGTAATAATGCGTCAGGTAACACTTTAAATACTTCAATATCATGCTCATTGAATGTAGCAAGCCACTGCTCAAACCACTCACGATCGGTCATGGCGATATTAACCGCATGCTTTTCATCTATGAGTGTAGGCTCAGCAATCGCAATAAATAGGTCGTCGACATCACACGCGATATCTTCTTCAAGCATATAGGGCAATGCCTGCTCTAACTTACGACTCCATTTAGTCGGCAATTCAACTGTTTTTAGCTGAATTTGATCACTCGGTAAAAGAGCAACCACTTCACGGGTTTGTGCTTTTTCAGTTAACTCACCTAATTGTGCTGCACTGGCGATTTCGCCGCTCGCAATTATTTCTTGTTCTGTCGGTGAGTAAATTAGCCAACTAAGGCTATCTTGTAATGTTTGACCCGCACGGATCAACAATATTTCTGTCACTGTACGCCTCCAAATTTTCGCGCCAGTATCGTTACTTTACCATTATTGGCATGGAGTAAGGTGGTCATCGAAAAACGCAACTCTGCAAATTCAGCTTGCGTTTGTAGTTTAAAATAATCACTGTTGATGGTGAACAAGTCTTTAACAGCTTCGACGTTTTGTGCGCCTTGTTGATTAACTTGTTCAAAAAATGCGTTCATATCATCAAATCCCTCTTCAGGGCGAGACGATAATACACTTTCTGCGCCTGATAAACTGAGGCCATCAATAAGCGAGCTTAGAATAATGGCACTTTCATTAGGCAAGGTATTTACATTAATCGCTAAAAGTTCACTGTCTGGTATCACACACACAAAGGGCAATACTTTTTCCATCACTAATGGATTGAAGCCTTTAACTAAACGCAACTCTGATGTTGAAGCAAAAAAGCTGTTTGCAGTCATGTAGGGATACTTACGCGATAAGTACTCATCTTCTTCTGCACCTGAGCGATAAGTAATACTGTCTTCATCGAGCCAGTCATAGACGCTGTCAGCCATTGCCTCTTCAGACTCATCTGCGGGTAAGTCTTCAATATTCTCAAGTAAAGCTAACAATGCTTTGTGCGCTGGGTTCGTTTTATTAGCCGAGCCGGTTTGTTGCACAGGTTTTGTGCGTAAAGCATTTAAGTTCAAGCACGCTTGCAAATCCGTAATCGTGCCACTTAACGTGCCATTATCAACAGGGTAAGGAACCCCACCTTGCTGCGCCCAGACTTGCCCTAGATGAATTTTATCAGGGTCATCTTTTTTAGTTTGTTTAATCGCTTTAATCGCTAATTCTTCAGCAGCAAAAGCATACCACTTAGCTTGCTGATGACTTTGTATATTAGTACTACGCTGCACTTGCACCATCAGGTTTGCACTCATTTCGACCGCTAGCATAGCGGCTAATGCGACAATAAATAAAACAATAACAAGTGCGGCACCTTGAGAACGTTTAATCATCATGGCTGAGTACTCACTACACCTTCACCGGGCACTAAAAAGACTCGGCGAATAGGCTCTTGTTCTATTTTTTGAATGGTCACGGCAACAGCCTTCGGTAATGCAGCGACTTGCCACTGCTCTTGCCATTCGTCTTTATCATCAAGAAATTCAAACTTCAGATCTTCAATATCTTCTAGAATAACTTGCGAACGCGGTTCCATATTATCGAGCTGATCAACATATACTCGGTATATGCGCTCTAGGTTATCATCGATAACACGATAACCAACAGCTTGTAACTCAGAGCGCGGCAGCAAGTTTATTGGATTAATCCACCCATCACGCACAAAACCAATGCCATCATATTGACTGTCAAATACATAACGCCCAGCAAGAATGTAACCTTCTTGAAAGTCTCCCGCCTCATTGCGTACTTGACGTTTCGTCATTTGGCTAAAGTCTTGGTCCATAAGACGAAATACCGTTTGAAAGCCATTGAGCTCTGCGATTGTCTCATCTGAGGCTTCTTTAGCCTTGGTGGTTGATTCTAAGATTTGATGAGTCGATAACACCACAAACGCTAAAATGCCCATTGCGACGATAACTTCAAGTAAGGTAAACCCGCGTTGCTTCACTACTTGTCACCTTTGTTTAAATAAGTAACAAGTTCATAAATGGGGTATTCTAGTTTTTCGTCAGCAAACACATTAATAGTGACTTTCACGAAGCTTTTATCTGCCGTAGCAATGACATCTTGACGCCAATACCACTCATAACCAGCCAATGTCTCACTGCCTTTAGTGCCATTTTTGCCCGCCCACTTATCACCTTTTGTTCGCTGCTCAACTATGACATTTTCAGCAACCCATGATGCATATGTTTGCTCTTCAATCGTCGACAAGTGATTGATGTGTTCACCCGTTGCCTGCATTGCAGCAATACCCGCCATGGCACAAATAGCCAAAGCAACCATGACTTCAAGTAAAGTGAAACCCGCTGACTTAGTCATTACTCTGGCTCCATACGAAGTTTAACAGGAGCCATGAACTCGCCTTCGATAAAATACTGCGGTTCACGCTCCTCTTTCAGCTCATACACTAACTGAAAAGCACTGACTTCTCCTGAAGAAAGGATCAGTACCTGTGGAATCTTTAACTTTTTAAGTTCTAATAAACTATCTTCGTCACCGCCGCTCATCAATTCACGCCAGTTCGATTGCTCAAGTAAGTTATCTTGTGCCCATGCCAAATCTTCGAGATTCAAGGTTAATTTAAAATCTTCGTCTACTTTAATAGGCGCAAACAATTTTTCACGATCGAAGGTGACCCACTTTTCACCATCAAACACTAAAAATTCAAATACATTTTGATCTAAATGAAAGCCTAACTCGACCTGATTTAAGATGGCAAATTCAGATGCCATATTAATCGTGGTGTGTAATCTGAGCGCTTGTTTTTCTAATTTTTCTTCTGCACCACCATCAAAACTGTAGGCCACCATTTTAGTGACAAACCCTATCACCACAAGCACCATTAATATTTCGATGAGGCTAAAACCTTTTGCGTGCTTAGCACGCCCAGCCAAACGTAAACGATTAAGGCTTACCATAATAGTAAGCCTTGATGTGTATAAAAGGTAAACATCTGGCTGAGTTTACGCATTATTGCTTTTCTTCATCCCAGTTACCGATGTCATCATCGGTGCCAGCTTCGCCATCTGGACCCATTGAAAAAATATCAATTTTACCAATTTCTCCTGGGCTAATTAGTTGGTACGGGTTGCCCCATGGATCTTCAGGTAACTTTTCAATAAAACCACCATCTGGAAAACGTTTTGGAACCGGCTCGATGCTCGTTTTAGTAACAAGCGCTTCTAGACCCTGTTCTGTGGTTGGATAGGCTTTATTCTTCAGCTTATAAAGGCTTAACGCATCTTCAATTTGTTGAATATCTAGGTGTGCTTTGTCGATCGCTGCCTCTTCTTGTTGGCCCATAATGTTTGGTGCCACAATTGACATAATCATACCGATGATAACCAGTACCACCATGACTTCTAATAATGAGAAACCTGACTGTTTGTTCACAAAAATACCTCTAATTTTCTTCAATAATTTATTATAAAGCGACAGCTACTGGCTGTTGCTCTACCGTTCCCTAATTTAAAGTCCTACTGCCTTATTCATTGCCATAATTGGCTGCAGTATTGCCATAACAATAAACAAGACAATGACCGCCATTGATGCAATCATCGCTGGCTCTAAAAGTTTTAAAGACACGTTGACCATGCTTTCAAACTCACGATCTTGGTTATTTGCTGCTCGCTCAAGCATTTGCTCAAGTTCACCTGACTTTTCGCCACTTGCGATCATGTGCAGCATCATAGGTGGAAAAAGTTTCGTTTGTTGTAAAGCGGCACGAAGGCTCGCCCCTTCACTGACTCGGGTGGCTGCATCTTGCACCGATTTTTTCATTTTCTCATTAACCAATACCCCACCAGAGATACGCATACCTTCGAGTAAGGGAACGGAGCTTGAAGATAAAATACTTAACGTTCGTGCGAATCGAGCGGTATTCACCCCTCTCGCGACTTTACCTATACCAGGCAAGTAAAGTACTTTTTCATCAAACCAGTAACGAATTTTTGGTCGTTTGAGTGCATGCTTAATTCCCACTGAGAGTGCAGTGATAATTATTAAACTAATAAACCAATAATTTTGTACAAAGTTACTGGCTGCCATAACCCACTCTGTCGTCCAAGGAAGTACTTGTTTTGACTTTTCGAATGTTTTTAATATTTTGGGAACCACGGTGCCCAATAACACTGAAACAATTGCGATAGCAAACACAACAAGAATGATTGGATATACCATCGCTTGTGTTATTTGACTACGCATATGCTGACGTTGTTCCGTGTAATCAGCTAAACGATTTAATACTTGATCTAAGTGGCCCGATTTTTCACCGGCAGCCACCATGGCACGATATAAATCATCAAATACATGCGGAAACTCACTCATACCATCTGCGAGTGTGTAGCCTTCAACAACTTTTGAGCGTACAGACATGAGCATACGTTTTAAACGCGGTTTTTCACATTGCTCAGCGACGGCCATTACCGCCCCTTCGACAGGTAATGCTGACTGAATTAAGGTGGCAAGTTGACGAGTAATCAGCGCTAAATCTGAGGTCGATATTTTTGGTTTGAAAAAACCGCTAAATAATGACTTTTTAGCCCCTTTAACTTGCTTTTCACCCTCTGCTGCAGCGACAACCTCTAAAGGCATCAGGCCTTGGTCACGTAATGTTTGACGTATTTGCTTTACCGTATCGGCTTCAAGAATGCCTTTTTTCTCTTTACCTTTACCATCCAGGGCGCGGTACTCAAATGCAGCCATAATTAACCTTCCTCACGCGTTACACGCAAGACTTCTTCTAAGGTTGTACGGCCTGCCAACACACGGCTACAGCCATCTTGACGAATACTTGGGCTACGAGTACGAATGTACTTTTCAACACTTTGTTCGCCTTTACCGCTGTGGATCATTTCACGAATAGCCTCATCAACAACCAGTAATTCATGAATCCCCGTACGGCCACGATAACCATTAAAGTTACACTCTTCACAGCCTACAGCACGGTAAATCGTCGGTGGCTCTGCAGGGTTAACACCTAATAACTGGCACTCTCGCTCGTCGGCGACATGCCCTTCTTTACAGCTATTGCATAAAGTACGCACTAGACGTTGTGATAACACACCCAGCAAAGAAGAAGACAACAGGAAAGGTTCTACTCCCATATCTTCCATACGGGTAATCGCACCCGCAGCGGTATTGGTATGTAAAGTCGACATAACTAAGTGACCCGTTAACGACGCTTGCACACCGATTTGTGCGGTTTCAAGGTCTCGGATCTCCCCCACCATGACGACATCAGGGTCTTGACGTAAAATTGCACGCAATCCCCGCGCAAAGGTCATATCTACTTTGGTGTTTACTTGTGTTTGACCAATCCCCGGTATTTCGTACTCAATCGGGTCTTCAACCGTCAAAATATTACGGTCACGTGAGTTTATTTGACTCATACCCGCATACAAAGTGGTACTTTTACCAGAACCTGTGGGACCAGTTACCAAAATAATACCGTGAGGCTTACTGATGAGATCAGCGAACAATTCGCGATTTCGCTCGGTCATCCCCAAATCTTCAAGATTTAAGCGCGCATTATTTTTATCAAGTAAACGCAGTACAACACGCTCACCAAAACTTGATGGCATCGTTGATACACGTACATCAACAGCACGTCCAGCAATACGTAAACTTATACGCCCATCTTGTGGAATACGCTTTTCTGCAATATCGAGCTTTGCCATAACCTTAATACGTGACACGAGTAAGGATGCAAGTTTACGATTTGGTTTTAAAACTTCTTTTAAGACACCGTCTACCCTAAAGCGAATTACTAACTCTTGCTCAAAGGTTTCAATGTGAATGTCTGAAGCACCCTCTTTAATTGCCTCACTGAGCATGGCATTAATGAGTTTAATAATAGGTGCGTCATCATCCCCTGCGAGTAAGTCTTCTGTTTGCGGTAGTTCATCAGCTAAAGAAAATAAGTCAACTTCATTGCCAATATCTTCCATCATTTGCTGTGTTTCAGAACTATCGCGTTGATAAGAAGCCTCAAGTAACAGCTCAAATTTGTCGTCTGGCAACTGCTCGAGTGAAAAACCACGTCCCGCAATACGACGTACTTCAAGTAAAGCCGTTACGTCTAATTCGCCGCGATAAAAAACAGTCCAATTATCACCATTTTTACTTAGCAAGACACCAGCACGACGCGCATATGAAAACGGTAAGCGCTTTGCAGGCAAGCTAACAAGATCATCACTTGTTAAGAGCTCATCATGGTCAATAGACGCACTCTGCGCTAACTCGTCATTAATCTCTGTAATTGCATCAGTCATCTTTACGATCATCTGCGTTTTGTTGTTTCAGGTATTCTTCATACGTTGGCGGTAATACCAACGCATCATTCCATTCTGGTAAGATTGGCATATCAGTTAATGGCATTAAATCAATCCCATCTTCTTTTTGTTTATGCTGCTCACCACGGATGAAGTTATATTTTGAATGACTTAACTTATTCATGCTCATACCATCACGAACAATCGTCGGACGAATAAATACAATTAAGTTACGCTTGCGCTTACTGGTACTGGTTGAACGGAATAAGTGCCCTAAAATAGGAATGTCACCTAACAATGGAACTTTCGAGACACTTTCTTGTACGTCTTCATCAATTAAACCGCCTAACACGACCATGCCACCATCATCGGCCATAACGGTGGTTTTAATCGCACGCTTATTCACTGAGATATCGACTGAAGTTGCACCACTTACGCCAGAGACTTCTTGCTCAATCGTTAACTGAACCGCCGAGCCATCATTAATTTGTGGTGTTACTTTGAGTTTCACACCCACTTCTTGACGTTCAACCGTTTGGAATGGGTTAGAATTATTTGAACCCGTTTGTGACCCAGTGATAATTGGTACTTCTTGACCAACGATCATCGACGCTTCTTCGTTATCCATGGTGGTGACAGAGGGCGTTGCAAGAATATTTGAATTGGTATCTGTTGAAACGGCTTGGATAATCGCACCCCAGTCATTTTTCACAATACCCATTGCAAGACCATTAATACCACCGAGTAACGCACCAAGTGGCCCTAAGTCACCTTCCTGTGTCTCTGAGGTATTTGTAACATTACCGGTTTCTGTACCAACAACCGTCCCTTGAATCGTTTTATCACGTGCTTGCTCTGCCGCAACAGCCAATGAGCCAACAGGCACTGTTGTGCCGTTGTTAAACTGCATCATTCCGCCTTGCTCTGAAATCCATTGCAAACCAAAGTTAATGCCATCGGCCTCAAGAACCTCAACAATAATTGCCTCAACTAGCACCTGTGCGCGACGAATATCTAAGCGCTCAATAACTTGCTCAAGTGAGCGCATCGTATCTGGCTGGGCTGTAATAACCAACGAGTTTGAATCAGGGTGCGCTTCTATGCTTGTTTCGTTCTGACTGCGTGAACGAGCTTTCGTTGCGCCACCTTGGCCATCTTCAGCGAGTGTTTTACTCACACCTTGCAATACTTTTACTAAATCTTCTGCTTTTGCATAATTTAAGTAAATGACCTTGGTATTACCTTGATTCTCAAGTTCACCGTCTAAGCGGCTGATTAACTCAACAGCACGCGTACGGGCCTGCGCCTCACCACTGACAATCACACTGTTAGTACGACCATCGGCAACCACTTTCGGAATCAAAAATTCAGGGATGCTGCCTTTACCACTATCTTTATAAATATTGTCAACAACAGAGACAACATCATCCGCTGTAGCAAACTTAAGTTGAACAATATCAACTCGCTTATCACCGGCTTGGTCAACTGAACGGATGATTTCAACTAAACGATTTACAGAGGCAGCGTGGCCGGTAAGCATCATTACGTTAGCGGCGTTGAAGTTAGCAACATGCCCCCCGTCTTTTTGATCGCTAAACTGACGAACTAACGGACCTAACTCTTGTACGCTAACATTCTTAACTCGCACAACGCGCGTGACCATCATATCGCCACTGGCTTGGTTATCTTCCGTCACTAAAGGGACGTTCGATTTTTTAGCGTCAGAGCTTTTCTCAATTTTAAGAATGCCGTTATCCATCTCAACAGCTGAATAACCGTATACTTCTAATACATTTAAGAAAAATTGATAGTACAGCTTCTCATCCATTAACTCATAACTGCGCACATTAACTTTGCCGCGCACGTTCGGATCGATGATCACTGTTTTATTGAGATTTTTACCCACAATATTAATGAACTCATTAATATCGGTGCCTTTAAAGTTTGCAGCATACTCAACAGCCGAAACTGAGAGCGATAATCCTGTTAATAAAAAAAGCGCTGCATACTTAGCTAACCCTTTTTTGATTTTTGTGAGGTGTAGCGCGTGAACCATTCTATAAAAACTCCAAAGCTAATTATTGCAGGCTAAATTGCACATCAATTTGCTCACCATCACGCTCGATAGTGATACTTGCGTCAGTACTATTACGTAATTCGTTTATTGCTGACATTGCCTGTTTTAAATCATTTAATTGATAGCCATTAATCGCAATGGCTAAATCATTATTCATTAATCCCATCTGCTTAAATAATGCCGGGTCTTTACCAGGGCTTAAGCGATAACCCACCAGTTCACCGTCGACCATCGCTTGCGATACACGAATGTAGTCGAATAATTTACCAGGGTCGTTTAATACTTCTTCACGCGTTTCAATAATCGCTTCTTTGACTTCTTGATCTTCAGTCGCATTGATTTCATTGTCCGCATCGATATCCTGAGGACCTTCTTCTAATTCTGGCTCTTGTTGCTCAGCCAAAACAGGCATAGAAACTGTTTTTGTAAAATCGAGTCCATCAAGCATTAATGTTTCAAAGCGACCACTTACATCCAAAATAACACGATCAGGTAAGACTTGTGCGAGCTTCGCTCGAGTGCCTTGAATTACATCATCAACAACATACGTTTCTTGTTTTCCTTGAGACTCTATTATAGCCAAACCAGCTTGATCGTTTTGGCTAACAGCCACGATACCCGTTAGATTAATACTTAAACGAGTTTCAGGGGCATTGTTAATAACTTGCGTTTGCTTTGCGGCAGGTTTTTTAGCTTCAACAACCACTTTACCGAATAAATGTTGTTCAAGAATTTGTCGTGAATTGACTGTTTCGATGCGTTTCGCAGTCATCGTTGTTCGACTTGCGGGCAGTGCTTTTGTATCAGGTTCAGGCCACAACAACCAGAACAACTTCGAGGATAAAAAGGCAATATAAACAACAACTAACAGCACAACTAATGCACTTAGCTTGGCATGAGGTAAGCCGTTTAAAAACTGTCTAACTTGTTGTAAGTGTTGATCCATATATTCTATTTCTTATTTTAATTTACTGCTTTATAGCAGGCCTATAGTACCTTTTCATTTTTCATTCAACAAGCACACGTATATTAAACTTTGTAAACAAGGTCGTTTCGACTAACAGGGGTAGCAAGGAAAAACTTTGACTGTTTCTTTATGATTAAGTTTCATGGTAAATTTTGCCTATACTCTAGCAGCTTTAAAAGAGCACAATTGTGTCAAAAGGTAACACTCAGCAGTCAAAAAACAGTCAAGACGAATTAAACGTCCGCCTTGATAAATGGTTATGGGCTGCCCGTTTCTATAAAACCCGCTCTGTTGCGCGAGACATGGTGCAAGGCGGTAAAGTGCATTATAATGGTCAACGAACAAAGCCCAGTAAAATCGTCGAGGTGGGCGCAGTCATAAAACTGCTGCAAGGAGTCGACGAAAAGGTAGTGACAATAGTGAAGGTCCTTGATAAACGTCAAAGTGCCCCCATTGCACAGACCTTATACCAAGAAACTCAAGCAAGTATTGAAAAGCGCGAAGCAAATGCAATCGCAAGAAAGAATAACAGCTTCTTTGCTCCACATCCTGATAGAAAGCCTGATAAAAAGCAAAGACGTGAACTGTTAAAAATGAAATCAAGTTAGGTAATGTAACACATGCAACAAGATTTACTTCATCGTTATATATTTGATCAACTCGATGTACGTGGTGAACTCGTACAAATTGAAAACACCTATCAAGAGATGATCGCCAACCATAATTACCCAGCTCCTGTTCAGGCACTCTTAGGTGAGTTGCTTGTTGCAACTTGCTTATTAACAGCCACCTTAAAGTTTGAAGGTGAAATTGCCGTACAGCTACAAGGTGATGGCCCTGTGAAATATGCTGTTATTAATGGTGATGATAAGCAAAATATGCGTGGTATTGCTCGCCTGCAAGGTGAAGTTCAAGGTAGTACTATTAAAGACTTGATTGGTAACGGTTATATGGTTATCACGATAACGCCAACAAAAGGTGAGCGTTATCAAGGTATTGTTCCGCTTGAACACGACACCTTAGATAAATGCCTCGAAAGCTATTTTGAGCAATCAGAACAATTGAAAACCCGTCTTTGGTTTGCGACTGAAATCACCGCTGGCTCAGCAAAAGCAGCCGGCTTATTCTTACAAGTTTTACCGGTAAATAAAGATAAGTCAGTAGAAGACTTCACTCACCTTGAAGCAATCAGTAATACAATTAAAGATGAAGAGTTACTTAATCTTGATGCTAATACTGTTCTTACTCGTCTGTATCATGAAGATAACCCTCAATTGTTCGAACCACAAAGTATCAATTTCCGTTGTGGCTGTAGCAGAGACAAGACAATTGCAGCATTAGTCAATATTGGTCAAGATGCTTTATTAGATGATGTAAAAGAAAAAGGTGAAGTTAAAATTAGCTGTCATTATTGCTTAAAAGATTACGTTTTTAACGAGCAGGATATTAAAGCAATTTTTAACTAAATGACCACTTAATAGTATTATTATATTAAAAGCCGCATTTGTTGCGGCTTTTTTCTTAATTTTTATGATACCGGTGTCATGAAAAAGCCCCATTTTATGACACCGGTATCATTGAAATTATTCATGTTTTTTACCAAATATATGTGTTTTTAACCCCTTCAGACACTCGAATATCCCTAATCCTTCTGTTACTATTATTTCAGCTTAAGGGAAAACAAGAACCCCAGAGCTATCCCGTTCAATCTCACACAATTTAGGTATAAACATGACTGCAAACGCTACTCGTTTTGTCGATCTTACTGCAGCTGAACTAGTCGAACACGCGATTCGTCGTGGCGAAGGGACTTTAGCCGCTAATGGTGCATTTGTTGCTAACACTGGTCGTCGTACTGGCCGTTCTCCAAAAGACCGTTTTATTGTTCAAGAGCCAAGCACTGAAAACGAAATCCAATGGGGTAACGTAAACCGCCCATTCGATGCAGACAAGTTTGATGCGTTATGGGCTCGTGTAGAAGCTCATGTACAAAGCAACGACCACTTCATCTCTCACCTAGAAGTTGGCGCTGATCCTGAGCACTATTTACCAGTCGTTGTAACAACAGAAACTGCATGGCATCACATTTTTGCCAAAAACATGTTTATCGAACCTGAAACTTATAATGCATCTGATTTACCTCAGTGGCAGGTAATGAATGTTCCTTCATTTGTTTGTGACCCTGAACGTGATGGCACAAATAGCGATGGCACAGTAATCATTAACTTTGCACAACGCAAAGTGCTATTGGCTGGTATGCGTTATGCCGGTGAAATGAAAAAATCAATGTTCTCTGTACAGAACTTCCTATTACCTGCGAAAGGTGTATTACCAATGCACTGTTCAGCTAACGTAGGTGAAGCAGGTGACACAGCATTGTTCTTCGGTTTATCTGGCACTGGTAAAACAACACTATCTGCGGATCCGACACGTTTCCTTATCGGTGATGACGAGCATGGTTGGGCGCCTGGTAGCGTATTTAATATCGAAGGCGGTTGCTACGCTAAATGTATCGACCTTTCACAAAAGAACGAGCCCGTTATTTGGAATGCAATCCGTTTTGGTACTATCTTAGAAAACGTAGTACTTGATGAAAACCGCGTACCGGATTTCCATGACACAAGTTTAACTCAAAATAGCCGTGCAGCTTACCCACTAGAGCACGTAGAAAAACGTAAAGTTGAAAACCGTGCCGGTGAGCCAAAAGCCGTTGTTTTCTTAACATGCGACGTGAGTGGTGTATTACCACCTGTATCAGTGTTAACAGAAGAAGCAGCAGCATATCACTTCCTAAGTGGTTACACTGCAAAAGTAGGTTCAACTGAAATCGGTTCAACTAGCGATATCGAATCAACATTCTCAACGTGTTTTGGTGCGCCTTTCTTCCCTCGTCCTGCAGGTGTATACGCAGAGCTTCTTATGAAGCGTGTACGTGAATTTGGCGCTAAAGTATTCCTAGTAAACACAGGTTGGACTGGTGGTCCTTACGGTACAGGTAAACGCTTTGACATCCCAACAACACGTGCAGTAGTTGACGCTATTGTTTCAGGTAAGTTGTCAGATGTTGAAACGCAACACATCGACGTATTAAACCTAGACGTCCCTGTTGCTGTACCGGGTGTTGATAGCAAGCTTCTTAACCCAATCAACACATGGGAAGACAAAGAAAAATACGCAGAATATGCAAACAAACTTGCATCTGACTTCACTGAAAACTTCGCGAAATACGATGTTTCGGAAGCAATCAAATCTGCAGGTCCAAAAGCTTAATTTATAAGCCTTCCTAAATACTAAACGCCGGCATCATGCTGGCGTTTTTATTTGCGCTGTAATTCGTCTAGCTCAATGTGATGCTGTTAGTTATTAATGAGAGACGGATAGCGTGAGCTGAAGTAATCCATTTTAGAGGCGGCACTCCTCACCTACATTGATCAATAGATCGTGATTAACAAGCGTAGCCGTGAATGTCTGTGGTTATATATGAAGGGCATAATCAGATACTTCGGCACTCAAGTACCTCCTACTACGCGCTAATTAGGTTAGCGTAAAGTGAAGCAGCCCATTTTAGAGCCCTCCAATCTTGTCATCATGATTAAACAACGTTAGAACCGTGATTATAGAGCGTAGGAACGGCTTTAGCCGTCAATGTCAGTGGTTATGTATGAAGGGCATAATCAGATACTTTCGGCACTAAAGTGCCTCCTACTAAGCTCTAATTATTTGAGCCAGAAGTGAAATGAGTGATTAAAGAGAACCCTCATTCTCCACTACTGTCATCATGATTAAACAACGTTAGAACCGTGATTGAACATCGTGATTAAGAAGCGTAGGAACGGCTTTAGCCGTGAATGTTAGGGGTTATGTGTGAAGAGCATATCAGACACTTTCGGCACTCAAGTGCCTCCTACGTCCTAATTGTTTGATCCAGATGTGAAATGAGCAATTTTAGAGCCCCTAGCGCTTCTATCATCGTTGTAGGAACGGCTTTAGCCGTCAATGTCAGTGGTTATGTATGAAGGGCATAATCAGATACTTTCGGCACTAAAGTGCCACCTACGCGCTAATTTGGTTAGCGTAAAGTGAAGTAGCCAATTTTAGAGCCTTCAACCTTGTCATCATGATTAAACATCGTTATTAAGAAGTGTAGGAACGGCTTTAGCCGTGAATGTCAGTGGTTATGTATGAAGGGCATATCAGACACTTTCGGCACTAAAGTGCCTCCTACTACGCCTAGTTATTTGAACCAGAAGCGAAGTGAGCAATTTAAGGGAATCTTTCATTCTTGTCGTCATGATTAAACAACATGGGAATCGTGATTAAACATCTGATTATAAAGCGTGGGAACGGCTTTAGCCGTGAATGTCAGGGGTGTTGTATGAAGGGCATATCAGACACTTTCGGCACTAAAGTGCCTCCTACATCTCTTCACCTTGCGCTTATGCCTACTAGGATATAGGTCGTAGGGGGTCTTGGTTGGGTGTTTTATTTTTCTACAGGCAACAAAAAACCCGCTGCATTGCTGCAACGGGTTTCTTTAATTAGGAGCCTGGCGATGTCCTACTTTCACATGGCAAATGCCACACTATCATCGGCGCTGTTTCGTTTCACTACTGAGTTCGGCATGGAATCAGGTGGGTCCAAAACGCTATTGTCACCAAGCATATTCTGGTCGTTAATCGCATTCGCAATTAACTAAAATCTGGAAATCTGATAATCGTAAATCTACTTTAGTATACTAACTTCTGTCTGTTACGCTGTCATAAAACGCGTTTGGCGTTGTATGGTTAAGCCTCACGGGTAATTAGTACAGGTTAGCTTAATGGCTCAC
>Ga0209644_1000119_pt1 | contig 26651 bp, 31 predicted proteins | sample ETNvirome_2_1000_FD_184069 | JGI IMG/M metagenome (GOLD analysis project Ga0209644, IMG submission 184069) | Marine viral communities from the Pacific Ocean - ETNP_2_1000 (SPAdes) (version 2) | ecosystem: Environmental > Aquatic > Marine > Oceanic | place: Pacific Ocean | collected 2013-06-22 | reverse complement strand
AGGTTTAGGCCTCAGCCTTGCAGACTACTTGCGTATACAAGAGGCTCGTGGCGACCAGAAATTCTTTGAGAGCAAAGAAGGGCCAGCTAAATCCGTCATCTACATTTACCTTCCCGGAGGATGTGCCCATCAAGAAACTTGGGACCCCAAGCCGTTTGCTCCGATTGAGTATCGTGGCCCGATGAACAGTATTGAGACCAATGTAGTGGGCACCCGACTTAGTGAAACAATGGTTCACACCTCAAAGATAGCAGACAAGATTGCGATTTGTCGTAGCATGACACATGGAGAGGCAGCCCACGAACGTGGCACGCACAACATGTTCACTGGCTATCGCCCGAGTCCAGCCCTGCAATATCCATCTATAGGATCGGTGGTGTCCCATGAGTTTGGGCCACGCCAAAACCTACCTCCTTATGTGTGTATTCCTGACCAACCTAATGAATTTGCAGGCACGGGATATCTTAGTAGCTCATTCTCTGGATTCAGTTTGGGTTCAGATCCTGCCAGCGATAGCTTTCAAGTGAGAGACCTAAGATTACCGGGAGGTGTAGACGATAACCGCTTCAGCAAACGCCGGAACATGCTAAGTGCTGTTAATGATTATTTTACTACTAAAGAAAAATCTGACTCCCTAGATGCTGTAGATTCTTTCTATGATAGAGCTTACAGTCTTATAAGTAGCGACAAAGCACGAGACGCATTTGATATAAACAAAGAAGACAGTGCTATGCGAGATAAGTATGGTCGCAATACAGCGGGCGCTCGCATGTTGCTTGCTCGTCGACTTATAGAGGCGGGAACCCGTTTTGTATCTCTCACCTATGGTAGTTGGGACATGCACAGCAACATTGAAACCTCAATAAAAGGACAGCTTCCTGCCTTTGATAAGGGATTTGCTGCATTAATAGAGGACCTAGATCAGAGAGGTCTACTAGATTCGACATTGGTTTGCGTTGCTTCTGAGTTTGGACGCACTCCCAAGATTAACGCTACCGCAGGAAGAGATCATTGGCCTAAGGTCTTCAGTGTTGTTATGGCTGGAGGGGGTATCAAAAAAGGTATCGTTCATGGGTCGTCTAACGCAACAGCTAGCGAACCAGAAGACAATCCCTTAACAGTCAAAGACTGGGCTACTACAATATATGACAGGCTAGGCATAGTCTCTGATAAAGAGTTAATGGCTCCCGGAGATCGCCCTATTGAGATTATTGATGGTGGAAAAACCGTACAAGAATTAATTATTTGATGCGTAATTAACAGTTTCCTTTTATGAACAATAAAAACGGGTATAAGTCATTATGGAGAAGCCGTGCGTCCGAAATTTCTGGAAAAGATTCGTATATGCTACGAAAGCCGAAAGTGCTGGTGGCGATTATTAGTCCTTGGAATTTTCCCCTTACCATTGGTACTTTTTGGTGTGCTGATCCTGCTTTTGTTGAAGGCAATACGGTCATTCTCAAGCCCAGCGAAGACGCACCTCTTACGTCACAAATAGCCGTAATTGTCGGATTATAGGCTCTTGGAGGTAGCCCTGCCCATATAAAACCCATATGGTGTATTCTAAAGATGAGCACAGTGCTATAAAGAACTAAAAATTATATAACCTCAGTAAAAGGTCTTAGTCTTGGCTTTTATCACTAATATCGATGGAGCTCCTACGGTTGGAATTTTTGACATCTATGGAAACCCTCTTGGAATTAAGAATCTGGGAGAAACCATCAAAGGGATAGACTCTGCTTTAGGAAGTAACTCTTCTAATAGTTCTCCCCCTTACGTAGAATCCCTTTCCCAGAGGATAGTAGATCACGGAAGTTGGAATTCGCTTACGGCACAATATAGCACGCTGCCTTTCTCCGCCTCCTCGGGATGCTGGAACATAGGCAATAAGAGTGAGGCTTCCCCGTATATACGCACACTAAAGGTTGACAACGCTGTTCAAGAAGAGTATATTGCTATTATCGATGCGGGTGGAGGCCCACGGCCCGTTGTCCCCGACCGAAAGGCTCCACCTTGTGACTGTCCGCCTCACATCCCGCTACCCTATCCATTTTGGGGCACCGGAGAGTGGCCTGCGCCGAGCGTAGAAGTTAAGCCTGAAACCGATTGCCAGCCCCCTCGCAATAATCTCGAAGCCCTCATAAATCACAAAGTATATTTGTTTTCTGGCGTCCACGCTGGCTTAAGTGGAATCTTTGCACTTATGCCGGACCGTATACGTAACCCAGACCTTAACAAGCAGTTCTTGGAACCGTGGATAAACACTGACCCTTTGTGGATTAACGACTTGTACCAAGAACAAAACCTTTTACGAGGTACAGGTTGCTGGCCACCGGAAGCCTTAGCAAATGCCATCGGGGCATACTGCACCTATAGACACGACACACTTGCATACCGGGGAACTGGAATATCCGACGTAGGAGTCTCGGGAATTAACTGGAAAGGGTATTGTAAAGCGGAATACGAGTTTGAAGATCAGTTTTACGAAAGTAGAGCAGACTGCGCTGGAAAGGCAGGCTACCTTTATGCCTGCGACACAACGATAGAAGACGGATCAATTTCGGAGCTAACTCCAACCAACGTTTATCACTTGGAAGATTCTTGCGATTGTGAAGCTAGGCATTCTAATGGAAGATGGTCAGCATGGGCTAACTATCCGCATCCAGTAGGGGGAAGTCGAGGTCGATGGGTAGAGAACTCGCAGCCAGATTGGGATGCTTCCAACGATGGCGATGAGATAGCTACAAAGGTTTATTGGACCGGAGCGGGTTGTTGGACACGTGTAAGGAAGGGTGGTCTAGAACGATATTTGGGAGAATGGGACAAAACAAAGCTCTTCGCAATAGTGGCAACGGGAGGTGGAGGTCCGGGAGCAGGGGATAATATACCCCCTTATTGGAGCGACACTGAGTGCGACTGGATGTACGCTATCAGGGAAGTGGTCGCTGGAGACTGCACTGACCTCTACCACGATATAACGGGTTGTCCTACCGGCCCCACTATTAAGATCGGACTTAGCCATTTACACGACGCTTTTTGTATCGATGTAGGCGGTTCGTGTCCCGGCATCGACTGGGAATGTTGCTTGGATGGAGCCGGAGACGATCCGGGAACCCCCGGCTATTGTACTGCCATCCAGAACAGAGGATCCAAATATCCTAATGGCGACATGGTTTGCTATGCAGACGGCTCCGTCGAAGTTCCGGGTGCTGAAGGACAAAACTGGATAGTAAACAACATTCCCTACTGGAGTGGTGATGCTGATCCTGTCTGTAATTGGATATACGATTTACAATATTATAACCCTGACATTCCGGGACCTTCTGGAGATCTTCAGACTGGAATCTTGGAAAGCGCGATATCAATAGGGTGTTAGAAATATTATTTAAAAAGAGGGGATATATGATGGTTAAAATTAAAGACTGGGTGCAAAGAACAAAACTTCCACTTGCTGGTAAAGAGCCTTTTGACTGACACGAGTATTCTATCGCACAGGTTGTGCGAATTGATAACAAGTGTGTAGAAGTTGACTTTGCTTGTAGCTGTATGACTTTTGATGGAAGTAGTCGCAAGCTATGGTATCATGGAGAATATAAACCTCTTGACGATACCTCATATTCTAAGCATAAAAAATCTCATGATCAACACTGTCTTTTCAAAAAGGAGTTACAACTAAATGTTTTCTCGTAGAAATCTTAACGGGCTCTTGTCTCTTTTTCCAACCGTGGCTTTGGTGACATCCATACTCACCAGCGAACCAGTCGCAGAGGAAAGAGACGAGTCGGCTATTCTTTTTTGTACAGGAGGTGGTCTATCTAGTATGGGCATGCAAAGTTTAAGGTCGGAGACTCCTATTTCATGGTGTCTATAATTAAAAATCTCACAGTAATGTTGGGGCTGCTGCTCTTCACAGGTACGTCTCTTTGCGGGCAAGAAACCAAGAACGACATTAAACGTCTCGTTCAGGTTAAAATGATTCAAGCGCAAAGACTATATGTGGAGGGCAACAGAACCCAATCTATAGAGCTTATTAAGGAGTCTATTACCATAATTAGAGCAGCTATTCGCAAGGGGCCTACTCAACCTTGGATGAGAGGTGGGTTAGAGATAGCGTTGCGGGCAGCCAGCACAGATCCCGATGAAATTGCTAGGGTCATGAAAGAGGCTGATTTGTACATAGATATAAATAAGACAGCCCAGACAATCCAGAATGAACTTAACCCCGTTCCTCATCAGGGGGTCATAAGCCGATCAGCGCTTCTTCGTCAACTGAGTGGTCTAGAATATTCTCAGGCTAGCCGAGATTTTGCACTTGACCGACATAGAGCAGCTCTTGGTGGCGCTTTTTTGGGCCAAAAACACCCCTCTGTTGGTTATCATCCAATTATTTCCCTTATTCCTCAGGGGAATATGATGGTAGCTGGCCCAGTTATTGTTTCTCCAGACCGTAGATATGTAAGAATAGGGATTTCCGCAACAAACGTTGGCATCGGAAACGTCCATACTTTTAATTTTTCCACTGGAGAATACTTGTTAATTGAAAAACGTAGAAAATAATGCCTTTTAGGAGAAGACATGAAGCATTTAAAGGTAATAGGCTACATGATACTAGTTATTTCTTTGGCAAATTTTGCCTTTTCGGGGTATATGTATAATGAGTTAAATAAAAAAAAGGTGCAAGTTGACGTAATATTGCCTGAAAGTCTTGATTCTTTAGCAGAAGAATCTAAGAGACGAGAAAGTGTCATTATTCAGGCTATAATGGTCATGCATCACGCAGCAGGTATACACCCTCCGGGACAGGAGCCCCTATGCCCGTTCTGTCAACAAAACAATTTAAAAACAGTTAGGAGAGACTACTAATGGCTTTTACCAAATCTGACGGAACTGCCGGTTCTTTTGATGAGAATGGAAAACCCGTAGGCAATAAGAACGATGGTCAGTCTATTCAAGGAGTAGACGCTAAGCTAGGGTCTGACTCTGCCAACGCTCAGGACGGTACAGACACATCTGCCGCTGCGTCCATCCAGCCAGTTAACGTGGAGCATTCCAATACTCCATCTTCGGATAATAGAGTTAAAAAGCTAACTACCGGAAGTAAAAACACCGATATACGCAAGGGCCGTCCAGCTGGGTTTAACTCATACAAGGGAACATTCTCAGATGAGGCGAAAACACGAACCAATTCACTGGGTATCTCTACTATACGTGGAGAGAACGTGGCCGAAAATGTGGGAGATAGTGACGGAGCCCTAGCTGCTCCTCCGGGGCTTGAAAGAGAACGGGGAATTCGACCGAACTACCAGTTTCCAGCACCCGGTAACGGCTCCCCTTGGGGGAGGGATGATGACTCTTGGGGATCTTATGTAGACGAATGGGTTTATAGGGTGTATAGTGCCCCACCTTGGCGTCTTTGGAATACACCACTGCCAATCCCCGATTTGGTCGATCCTTGCGAGGAATCTCGCATCCCGAGCTCTGTCTTTCCCAACGATTGCTACAAGAGCGACCTATGCCACAGCACTTCCGGCTACTGCGGGGAAACAGGGGTGCTTCGAAACATTTACAAAGGTAAGCTAGGGTTATACGACGGATATTGGTATGAAGCCGGCAATAGTCTCCCTATAGGCCCGAACACGACACTTCTCGCAGCCGGTGCAAACGAAGAATACTACGCCAGCGGTGGTTGCTGTGACATAGCAGAAAACCCCGACAATAGCGGCATGGACAGGGGAAACACTTGGTGGGGCAGCGTAAAAGGATTCTATGGCCTTGACGATGGGGGGGCGACCTTATGTGGAATGACTATGACTGGGATCGTTGGCGGACAAGAAGGTTGGGCGCACAGGTTGAATTTTGTGAACAGCGGTGAGTACGCCAGTGGTTGCGGACTCGGAACATACGCCTGTATGACAAGAGACGGATGGCCGGTCAAGGGAAATTCGGACGCATTTCAAGGCATATTCTTTGAACCTAACGACTGTAGTGGATCCGATATCGCGGACCTATGGGGTTGCTATATGGGAGTAGGTGGTTTCGTTCATAAGCATGACACCTTTATGGTTGGAACACCGGACGATCCATGTTTTTGTGAGAGATGGAGAAGAGGATACGGAAGCTTCGGCGCGTGGACGGAAACTCACCCATGGCAGGGTTACTGGAAACTTGATTATCGTCGAGATGTAGTCCACCTTTGTCAGGGAAGCATACTTACACGTTCCGGCAATCGCCATCCTAACATTGTCGAGTATAAAGACAGCTGGCAACAGTGTGTCTGGACTGGCACATGCTCAGGAGTAGATGGCCCATTCGTTATGGACACAGGCCTAGGGTATTCGCCTCCAATGCCTCCTGAGAAGGACGCCTCTGGGGTACTGCCTTACTGCACTCCAAAGAGATACATTCAACCAACCACCCAAGCAAGTGCTGAAGCGATCAGCTGCTTTAAGACAGCTTGTAATCCGGGAAGTCGGATCACTCTACCTGAAATTGAAAACAATGACATTGATGTAAAGGTGTGGAACGACGACCAATTCAGATGTGTAGATAAAGATACCCATTTACTTTGTGAAGAACAGTATATCTTTACTACTCGTGAGGTTAATGATGCGAACCGTGGGAATGGGGTGCAAGCAATAGCCATTTTAGGTTGCTGTATGGACACCGCGGCCGTGCCGCCCGATCTAGGTGAATGTACGAGACTCTTTAGCAGTGATACGGGCACTAGTGGCATGCTGCCTGTCCCTTGTCACGAAATCGAAGGCACTGGAGCATGGGTAGATTATACCGGCTACGACGGAAGCGAGGGGACACCAGAAGCATCAGGAGATAAGAATTGGTATGTTTGGGACAGATCATGGTCTGGAGACTTCCAAGGATTGACTGGGGAATGCGACACAGGGATGCTCGACGGGGCGGACTGTGCATTTCACTATACGCTAGCGCACTACGATTGCGTAACTGATGACTCTGCCAACTATTCTTGCAACCCAGATGGCACCTGTACGATTGGTAGCCATCCTGATATCGATGATTTGCAAATGAAAGGGGTTGATGCAGGAACTTCGATTAAATTAGTGAACGTTGAAAGATGTGCGTTCGATTATCCAGCTACGCTCCCCTTTGTAGATTGTGGCAGTTGTTATTCAGGGGTTGCTCTTTATGACACGGGTGTCTTAGTGTTTTGGAGTGGACAGATTCCTCCAAACACGGGCAGAAATTACCGAATTGACAATGTAAACAAAACTGGCAGTATATCTGGCGTCGAAAAGGTTGATTGTGGTTTTTCATATGATCTAACATATATGTGCAATGGCATTGCTATCGGGCCGACCTTCTCCGACGTTCCCGAAACTGGTATTGCCCCCACTGGATTAACAAGAAACTGCCTTGGAGGCGGAGGAGGATGTTCCGGCGATTGTCTCTATACTTGGGAGGAGAACTGGGTGGGTGGTAATGACGATGGAATCCAATTTGTGCAGAAGGTGTATGCGTGGAGAGGGCCACTTCCTCCGCGGGTAGGTGGTAACGAGTGCAATTGCGTATGTGCGCCGCCGAACAGGAATGGTCGTTTCCCTAACGAAGTAGTAAACGGAACGTGCACTTAATTAAGGAGCCGTATGCCCAAAAGAAGGACGACAAAGAGTAACGCCGTTGTACGTAGAAAAAAGGCCTTAAAGGCCAAGACTCCAAACCAGACCAAGTATATAGAAGACATGGTCAATTCGGACGTTACTTTTTGTTCGGGCCCAGCTGGGTGCGGAAAAACTAGTGTATCCGTAGGTCTAGCATGCGAATATCTACAGCAAAAAAAGGTTAAAAAAATAGTCATAACCAGACCTGTCGTTGAGTCTGGTCGAGGATTAGGACATTTGCCGGGAACTTTAATAGAGAAGATAAATCCCTATCTAGTTCCCATTCTAGAGGAGATGAACATGTATCTCCTTGCGCACAATGTGGAGGAGTATAGAAACTCTGGCATCATAGAGCTTTGTCCATTAGAGTACATGAGAGGAAGAAACTTTCATGACTGTTTTATGATTTTAGACGAGGCTCAAAACGCTACATTTGAACAAATAAAAATGTTTGTTACTCGACTAGGCAGGAATTCTAAAGCTGTAATTAATGGAGACCTCAGACAGTCTGATCTAGGAAAGGAAGGGGGAGGTCTTTTGACTTTCATGAACCACCTCACGGAAGTAGAAGGAGTCTCTATATGCGAGCTAGATTATTGCGATATAATAAGAAGTGATGTAGTTTCCAGAATTCTTAAAAAATTGCACGAATTTCGAACATACAGCTAGTTGTCATGGTAGAATATTTAAGACGACACACTGCGACCATAACAGGATAGACGATGCCGGAATACAGCTACTCATGCGATTCATGCCAGCACGACTGGTCTTTGGTTTGCTCTATGTCGGACTATAGCGATAAACGGCGTTGCCCCGAATGTAAAAAGTCGAAAAACGTTCACCGCAATTACGCAGAAGATAATATCTACGGAGCATACTCTTATTCTTTGTCTGAAGTAAAAACGATAGGACACTATGCAGACAAGCAAACCAAGAAATATGGCAACGAAAAAGTAGACCACATGCTGGGAGAACAAAGGACAAAGAAGATAGATATCAACAAGCCTCTTCCAGAAGGAATGAGCAGAATGGATCGTCCTAAAGATTCGGTTAAATGGACAAAGGATGAAAGTCCTAAAAAAAGAAGGAGAATTAACAAGAAATGACAATATATGCAATGAATGACAATCTTGAAGAAGACAGCGAAGCTGTTGTAAAAGTCTATACAATTGCTTCAGAAGAAGACTTCGTTGACGAAGAGGGCTTTCCCTGCTTAGACTCGGAGAAGAAAGACCACTCTGAGGCTTTTGCAAAAGAAGTTCTTTTTTCTACTAGCGGGAACGTCAAGTATTATTTAAAGAGGGGTAAGCACGGTAAGTTGTTCAATCCTATGGGACCTTATTCAGAGGGAATGTCTGGCCGTACACGAAACGGAATTCCCGCATGGAACTTCAAGCCAGCCTCAAAAGAAGCGTTCAAATACTACATCAATTTTTTAAAAACCAAAAATGAGTATTGGCTAAGCCATGCAGAAAGGGAAGTATAATGGGAAAGTTATCTAGCGCAAAATGTTTAACCGACATTGAGAAGTATAGTGTAGAAGGAATGCTCCAGAACGGAATGGGCGTAGAGGCAATAGCCAAAGCTCTTAAAAGAGAAGAAAGTCTTGTCGAGGACTATGTTGATGGAATCAGTCAAGAAGAGGAAACACAAAAAGACCTCCTTGTAAGAAAAACAAAAGGCGGCAATAGCGGAGTTACCATTATGACCGAAGCTGCCTCCCAGAAGTCGGACGGTCAGAAGGAGGAAGGAACTCCAGAGACTACAGGAAAGTCTAAATACATACACCGCACTAACAGAGATAATGGCTAAAAACCCCAGCGATAAGAGTAGATATCCTTCTAGATACTCTCCCGGAGGATGGGTTTCTGCTCCTCAATATATAACCGAGCTTGTTTGCGAAACCAAGGCTCGCAAGGAAAAGAAAGATCTTCCACGGAAGTTTTGGGAAGACAAGGGTTGGGAAAAGTATTTTAAGTACCAAATCACCCTAGCCAATCGTCTCATTAAGAATTTCGGAGAAGAAGCTGTCATAGCGGCCCTCAAGGATAGTCGGTGCTGGTCTACGTATTCTCTAAGATCTCCTTTTCTAAATCGAATTATTGAAGAAAAAAAGGCTAGCTACATCGACCCTCCGAAAGATGCTGAGTATAATATTAAAGAGCCGGACAGTATTACGTATAATACAAACAACAAACAAAAGTCCATCATTTCTAAGTTAAGGGATTTAGATGAATAAAGACATTATCAAAGAATATGGTAATGTTCTTCATGATCCCGCCTCAATAACAGAACGTCCCCTAGAAGTGCTTTCTGTTGGCCCCAAGTTAGACATAGCCTTGGGTGGTGGAGTGCCTGAAGGATCTCTGTTTATTATGACAGGCCCAGAGAAGGTCGGGAAAACCGTTACCGCTCTGACCTTCTGCGCCAACGCCCAAAGGAAATATCAACGAAAGATTTATTATGCCAACATAGAGGGGCGACTAAAGAAGAGGGATCTGGAGGGTATCTCCGGCCTAGACATAGACCCCGAGAAGATGCAGATCATAGGCTCCACCGAAGGAAATATTTTGTCGGCAGAAAAATACCTTAGCATTGTCGATAATATAGTACACACACAACCCGGATCTCTAGCTGTTGTGGATTCGTTTTCTGCACTATCTAGCGAATCTGAGTTGACAGGAGACTTGGCTGACGTTCAGGTTATGAGCGTTCAAAAGGTACTGGCTAAATTTTGCAGGCGTATATCTAATGCTCTGCCCATTAATCGAGTTACCGTTATTGGAATAACTCACCTTATGGCAAATGTGCAAAGGTTTGGGCGTGGCAAGTCTAAAATAGAGAAATCTGGAAGCGCTCTGAAGTATCAGGTTGACGTTAAACTACACGCTTCCCACTCTGTACCGTTGATGCAAGGGGACACTCAGATAGGACAAACAATACACTGGAACATCACCTCCTCTGCTATAGGTCCTCCGGGTCAAAAGGTAGAAAGCCATATACGCTATGGAAAAGGTATTTGGAAAGAGTTAGAGATGGCAGATCTTATGATTGACTTTGGATTGATATCAAAAGCTGGAGCATGGCTGAAATTACCTAACGGAGAGAAGATTCAAGGAAAGGCTAATTTAGCAAAATATCTAGAAGAAAACCCTAAGGAATATAACGAATTTTCAAAAGAAGTCTTTTCGATGGTGGGTATAGATGAAAACTAAAGCTAAAAGATCCCATGAGTTTAAAATATACATAGGATCTGTGTACGAAAACAAAAATGTAAGCTTTTGCCACAAAGTGCCCTTCTCAGAAGCTATGCTTTCGGATGAAATAGCGAAGTTTCAAGACAAATATAAACCGCTTATTCCGGTTAGAATCACCAAGACCAAGTTTACCTGCGGCACGTCCTACAGCGAAAGCGGCTGGGAAATAGCTGTTATCAACTACCCAAGGCTTGCCGTTGAGGTTGAGACCCTTGAAGAATTTTCAGAAGGTCTGGTAGAGTATTTAGTAAATACGTTTAAGCAAAATCGAGTTACTTTAGTAACCCCGTATGTCTCGATTATGTACGAAGAAGAGCACCTTTCCAATGAAAATACGTGATTTAAATAATGAGATTCGCAAATGGAACCTTCAAGGTTACGTTGTTCGTGCAAACGATCAGCGTCCTCGTTCTAAGCTGCACATAAAGGCACGTCAGTTGTTGGTCGAGCTTTTTCCTACTGTGCAGGTATTAGAAGAGGTTCGGGTTCCTATAACAAGAAATGAAAATCTTTTCTTGGATTTCTATATAAATACCCTGAAGGTTGCCATAGAGGTTCATGGTAAACAGCACTATAAATTCAACACTCTATTTCATACCTCTGCCCAAGATTTTGCAAATCAAAGGAAAAGGGATCGAAGGAAACGCGATTGGTGTGAGTATAATAATATAACGTATGTTGAGTTACCTTACGATGAGGACGAAGAACAGTGGAAAACAAGAATACAGCTAAGGAACGCCTAGCCCTCGTTGATAAGGTGCTGGACGAATATGAAGAGGGGCTGGGCTTATCCCTTTATGTGACTGACTTTCATGACAGCTCCGCCCAACACTACATGGGAATGTCTCGACAGCAGATGGAAAAAATAACAGTTGAGGAATGTGCCGAAGCCGCTCTTCTTTTAGGAGGGCTTTCATTTCACTTACAAAGATCTTTTAATAGAGAGGTGGCCCGTGTCAATTGGGCAACTTCTTCAATTAAGACATTAATCTCTGGGAGGGAATCTCAATATTCTGGCTCGTGGGATAGCCAATACAATCAAGCCGTTAAAGAGGATACTTACACAACAAAGCTAAATCAGATTAAAGTCTACGCCCAGCAAAGGGCTGACCGATTAACCTATTTGGCAAACTCTGTCAAAAACTTAAGCGACCTATTCGTCAATCTACAAAGAGCAAAGATTAATAAACATGGATAAAAAAGAAGCACTTATCAAGATGCTAAATCAATTTAGTGAAGACGAACTATCCGAGATCCTAGGAAAGCCTCGAAGTAAGAGAAGAAGAGGCAAGGGTAAGAGGAAAAAGAATAGTAACAGTAAGAAGGAGTTTAACAAAAAGACTTCTGATAAAACGGAAAACAAGTTTGATGAACTTTATAAAAGCATAAAGTTTACAGACGGAGAAAAGGCAGAGCTACAGGCTGCTGCTAAATCTGACAAAAACGCTACAGTTAACCCCCTAAGAGGGCATAGGAGCCCAGTTGAAAAGTTAAACGTAACATGTTGTCGATGTCGAGAACCCTTCAAAGTTTCACCTTCTTCAGTGCATGATATAAGTCGATGGACTTGCAATGGATGCATAACGGGTAGAAAATAATGCTAAAAGACCTACCAGCAGAAAGAGCCGTGCTTTCTGGCATGTTCAGATACGGGGCCGAGGCCTATTACGATGTGGCAGATATTGTTTCTGAATCTTCGTTTACAGACGAGTCTAATACTGTAATTTTTACGTGCATCAAGCATGTTTTAGAAGCAGACGACTCATCTGAAATTGATGTTCCTAGCATCTTATCGGCAGCTAAAGAGCTTCAGCTCGATTCTTTTTTTAATACTCAAGAAGTGCAACATCTTTCTTCTATTATGAAGTTTCCCGTTCTTTTAAGTAACGTTAGAAAGTTTGCCGCTAAGATAAAAAAGCTTGAAATAGCCAGACTGATGTATGACCAGCTGGAACTAACAAAAGAAAAATACCTGAAGATTAAGGGTGACGAACCGATTGCCAAAATACTTGGCATAGCAGAAGAGTCTGTGATGGAAGTGGCCTCTCTAGTCTCCGGAACAGACGAATCCCCCACTCAAATGTTTGATAATATTTCAGGCTACCTCGACGACCTTGCTGAAGACCCCGTAGACCAGATAGGTATTTCAACCGGCTTCTCCCGTTACGACTTTGCAATAGGAGGAGGACTTAGGCGAGGTACTGTGAACGTTATCGGTGCTAGACCAAAGATAGGAAAAACCCTACTTGCAGATAACATGGGCGTACACATAGCCAAGCAGGGGATCCCAGTATTGAACTTAGACACAGAAATGAGAAAAGAAGACCACCAAAACCGCCTAATGGCCATGCTTACTGATGTACCTATAAATGACATAGAAACGGGAGCTTTCGCCAAGAACCCAGCCACAAAAGAAAAGGTTAAGACAGCGGCCAAGGAAGTAGAGTCCCTGCCTTATTATTATAAGTCAATAGGAGGGTCCTCTTTTGAGGAGCAGCTTTCTATAGTACGCCGGTGGATTAGCCGAACAGTAGGCCTTAACGACAAGGGAAAGGCTAAAGACTGCGTGATAATCTATGACTATCTGAAGCTCATGGACTCAGCAGAGATAAAGGGAGACATGAAAGAGTTTCAGGTTCTCGGCTTCATGATGACGGCCCTTCATAACCTATCCTTAAAATATGAGATACCGATACTTTCTTTTATCCAATTAAACAGAGACGGTATCAACAAGGAGTCCACAGACACGGCCTCTGGCTCCGACAGAATCATCTGGCTATGTTCCAATTTCACCATTTACAAAAATAAATCTGACGAGGAGATCGCCAAGGACGGCATCGAAAATGGGAACAGAAAGCTTGTACCCGTCATCGCTAGACATGGGAAAGGTCTAGAAGATCGAGACTACATAAACATAACACTAAAGGGCAGCTGCGGCAAGATAACCGAAGGTAAAACTGCCTTTGAACTTGACAGCGCCGTCAGCGCAACAGAAGAAAGCGAAGCACATGATGACTCAGAAGGCGACATCCCGTTCAAATAAGTATGATTACGGAAAAGTAAATTCTCTCTGTAAGATAGCTATTCAGCACTTAGATCAAATATACGAATATTTCGGAATAAGAAGCTCCTATAAGAATGACATATTGGTCAAGTCGGTTTGTCCAATTCACGGAGGGGACAACGATACCGCTCTCAATATGTATTACAATGGAGATTATAAGATTCACTACAAGTGCCGTACCCATCAGTGCGAAGAACTGTTTGGCAATGGCTTCATCGGGTTTATAAAAGGGTGTCTTTCCAAGTTTAGATACAACTGGGAAAAGGAGGGAGACAAAGAAGCCTCTTTCAATGAAGCTCTCCAGTTTCTTCTGAAGTTTTTAAAACAGGACTTAGACAAGCTAGAGCCCGAAAACGTAAATTTAGAGAAATTAAAGTTTGGAGGTCTTGTTAATGTACTATCTTCAAACAAAGCAAAAGGTTCTCAAATTACCAGAAAAATGTATCGGGATAGGGTTGACGTTCCGTGCCAATACTATCTTGATCGAGGGTTCTCCCGAGAGGTGCTTGAGGAGTATGACGTAGGATATTGCGACAATCCAGAGAAACCAATGTACGAGAGGGCTGTGGTTCCCATATACGACAACTCTCATCAGTTTATTGTGGGATGCACGGGGCGAAGCGTTTTTCCGAAGTGCGAAAAATGCGGGAGCTTCCATAACACTATCAGAAAATGCCACCATTTCCCTAAATGGTTTCACAGCAAGGGCTTTCAGAAAGAAAAGTGGCTGTATAATTATTGGAAGGCAAAGGACTACATCTCCAAAACGGGGGTGGCTATTTTAGTAGAGTCGCCGGGAAACGCATGGCGTCTTTCGGAATCGGGTATACATAATGTTGTGGCTATATTTGGAACCTCATTTAACAATGATCAGAAAAACCTACTAGACGAATCGGGAGCCCTTTCTTTGATTTGCCTAATGGATAATGATGAGGCCGGGAAAAAGGCTGCAAAAAAAATAGAAGAGCAATGTTCAAGATTGTATAGAATATACTTCCCTTCGTTTGATTCAAACGACATTGCAGACTTAAGCATAGACAAAGTAACCTCAGATATTAAACCCTTTATAGATCAGGCTATGGAAACCTACAGGAGTATATAATGGAACAAGGCGATATAGAATCTTATTCAATCAGCTATCTTTTTCACAAGGCAATTGCCGACCAAGAAAAGGCAAAACTTTCCCTTGAATTGCTAACCAACAATGCGGTAGGGATTGGAGATCACTCAACAGGTGACTTTCATCAGAACTTAGATGAGGCTCTAGATCTTCTGGTAGATGCCAGAGATCGACTAGAGGTTTTAAGAGATCTCTACCCAGAGCTTGAGAATAACCAATAAGGTATAGACTATGACACAAGTAATAGGCTTTGCCGGTAAAAAGCAAAGTGGTAAAAATACTATTTGTAACTATATAATAGCCATGAAGCTTGCGGAGTTACAGGTTGCCGAAAAAACTAAACTTGGCGAAGATGGAAACATTTATGTTAGCGACATTCTTGGTGAAAGAAAGACTGATTGCGAATGGATAGAATTCAGCAACAAAAATATGAATGTAAAAAAGATATTTAAAGATCTACTAGGAGACTATATAAGAATCTATGGCTTGGCTGATACTCTAAAAGATATGTGCGTAGATGTTCTTGGGCTGACCCATGAGCAAGCTTACGGAACAGATGATGACAAGAATACTAAAACCCACATTAGATGGGAGGACACCCCCACTTTCACTCCAAAAAGTCTTAATATACAGCGTGGAAACATGACGGCTCGGGAGGTCTTGCAATACATTGGGACAGATGTGTTCAGAAGGCTTGATAACGAAGTATGGATCAAGGCTCTTCTGAGAAAAATCAGCAAAGACAAGCCGGAGGTAGCTCTTATATGTGATGTCAGATTTAAAAATGAAATCAAAGCATTGCAGAAAGAAGGGGGAATTATCATAGGCTTGAAAAGAAACATGAATCGCGGTAACGACTCCCACGCTAGCGAAAAAGAGATAGAGTCCTGCCTTGAAATTTGTGACAGAGTAATTGACAATCAAGGAGCCTCAATAAAAGAACAGTGCGAAGAGGCCTTCGAAATTATCCACAGTATTAATAACGACATTCTTCCCTCGGTACAAAGATGAGCATACCCATAGTTTACTTCCGAAGCAGCTCCTTTAATTCACACAGAATGTGTCCCATGCAGTATTACATGGAATACACACTGGGATGGCGAGGAAATTCAGGAAAAAAGGCCGACAAAGGAACGATAGTTCATAAGATATTAGAAATCAGCGCTCTCGCCAAAAAGGGATTACAGAATGGGCGTAAAACCTTTACAGACAGTCAAATTGGTAGGGTTCAGACTTCCAATTACAACGCCTCGTACCTAAATAAAATTATTGACAAGGTATATGAATACTATACTTCAAGAACACCCTATCACAAGTGGGTTCCTCTAGACCTTAAGCACTGTAGAAAATGGGTTTGGAAAATATTTGACGACCACGAAGGAATATTTGATCCAAAGAATAGACTTGTGGTTGACGCAGAGCCACACTTTGATTTCAAAATAGAGGAGGATTGGGCCAAGTATAACTACACTCTAGATGACGGCACCCAACTAGAAGGAAATCTATCGCTCAAGGGAACAATTGATCTAATAACAGATGTGGGCGATGACACCTATGAAGTTATTGACTGGAAAACAGGACGCAGACTTGACTGGGCTACGGGAAAAGAAAAGACTCCAGCTAGTCTTCAGAAAGATCCTCAATTAAGAATGTACCATCTGGCTGTCAAAAAGCTATACCCTAACGTTAAGTCCTTTTTAATTACCATTCACTTTATGAATGATGGAGGGCCTTTCACTCTCCACTTCCAAGATAGCGACGTGGAAGAAACATTAGAAATGATAAGAGCAAAGTTTGAAGTCATCAAAAACACGACAAGACCCCAGCAAATTTTCACTTGGAAATGTAGCAAATTGTGTCCAGCAGGCAAAACCACTTATGAGGATACCTCCATAGACCCGATGTACAATTCATTTGGAGGATGTCTTAATAAATGTAACCAAACGATGGCTGTTATAAAAGAAAACGGGATCGAGTGGGTAACTGAAAATTACATGTCTCCAGACCACACTATAGGAAAATATAACGCCCCCGGAGAAGTAGAATGATTGAGATTGAGATAACCAAAGAAATGAAGAATAAAGCGTGGAAAAAGGCCAGAGAGATGGGGGTCATACACAATTCCATAATGAAGGGTGCTGGAAATATCGCGGGCTTTATGGGGGAGGAGATTGCCAACTCTTTTATAGAAGGCACAATAAACAATACTTATGACTATGATATAACTTCCAAAAGTGGAATAAAATATGATGTTAAAACCAAAAGATGCACCTCGGAACCAAAGCCTCATTATGAATGTTCTGTTGCAAACTTCAACACCAAGCAAAAGTGCGACCGGTATGCGTTTGTTCGGATAGAATTTAAAAACAATAGATGGGGCAGGGCTTGGCTTTTGGGCTGGCTCACCCATGACGAGTACTTTGAACGCTCAACAAAGTTAACTAAAGGGCAGGTTGACCCTTCAAATGGCTTTGTAGTGAGAGCTGATTGTCATAACGTAGCCATTGAGAACCTGCGAAACTTTAGGAGAAGGTAATGAGTTCCTATGTACCCCTACATGTGCACAGCGAATACTCTCTGTTAAGTGGGCTGTCTCAGACAAAGCACATATTAAGTAGACTCGAAGAGATTGAGGTTGATGCCTGCGCTCTGACAGATGCGGGAACTGTGTCTGGAGCCGTAGACTTTCATAAGAAAGTATCAGGTGGGATTAAGCCGATTTTAGGTTGCGAATTATTTGTATCGCCTTTGGACGCGTCCATAAAGGAACCAACCAATTTAAACATTGCTAATCAAGTAATACTTGCTAAGAATTTATCAGGGTGGAAGGGGCTTCTCTCAATAGTTTCTGCTTCTAATAGGGCTGAGAATTTTTACAATAAGCCCAGACTTGGCTCTGAGCAGCTGCTGGAAAAAGTCTCTTCTTTTAAAGATAGTCTCATATCTTTTGGTGGGGCTCAAGGATCTACATTGGGCAATCTGTTATTAGACAATCCAGACTGGAAAACAGAGGCTATACAAGAGGCAAAGAGAATGGAAAATGCCTTCGGAAAAGGTAATTTTTATATATCCATACAGCTTATAGATTCCCTTGACAACCAGCAAAACAAAGAAGCTGCGGAAAAGCTTAGGGAAATTTCTCAAATCACCGGCATCCCCTGTGTTGGCGTTCCCAATTCATATTATTGCAAAAGGACAGACGCAGACGATCAGAGAGTTCTGCTTTGCACAGCGTTACGAAAAAGCATCGGTCAGGTTCAGAGGGAGTTGAAACAAGGAAAGGCATCTGAGGTAAAGAACTTTTTTGAGTCAGACAAATACCACCTACCCACCTACGCAGAGATGTCCGAAATTCATACCCCACAAGAGCTAGACAACACCTTAAAGATATCTGACATGTGTTCGGAGTACGATATTTTAGGTCCCCCTTCTCCTCCTGATTTTACTTGCCCAAAAGGAATGTCTCCTGACGAACTTTTGAGGTCTTTGTGTAGAGAAGGCTGGCGTAAAAAAATGAGCCATATAGACAACCGCAACGAGAACTTTTCTGAATATGGTAAAAGAGTAGATAAGGAAATTTCTATTTTTACAGAAGCAGGGCTATCTAGTTATTTTCTCATTGTTCAAGACATATTAAAATATGCAAAGTCTAGCAACTATCTAATAGGACCGGGACGAGGAAGCGCCGCAGGATGTATGGTTTCTTATTTAATAGGAATTACACAAATTGATCCCGTTCCATACAATCTAATCTTTGAAAGATTTTATAACGCCGGTAGAAATGCGAAAGGTCGCGTATCGATGCCAGACATAGACGTTGATGTTCCCAAACACTCTAGGTCGGATATTATACAATACATACAAGGTAAGTATGGTACTGATAATGTCGCCCAGATTGTAACCTTTCAGACCCTTAAAGGAAGAGCTTCCCTCAAGAGAGTTATGGCAGCAAGGGGCAATATATCCTTTGATGAACAAAACTCTATCACTTCCCAGATACTTGACGAGGCTAAGATAGCAGACGAATTGCAAGACATGAGAGACGAGCTAGGAACAGCCTCGGTGATAACTTGGGCCTTAGAGAACAAGGCAGACAAACTGAAGGACTGGTGTGAGCTTGATGAGAAAGGAAACCTGCAAGGAAAGTTATCTAAAATTTTTGAGCAAGCAGTCAGACTTGAGGGAACAAAGATCATACAGTCAAAACACGCCGCCGGAGTGGTTATTTCCCCGCTTCCTATTTACGACGTTTGCCCTATGGTGATTGACAGAGAAGGCAAGGGGCTATTGGCTGGATTTGAAGGTCCGAGCTGTGAAGACGTAGGCCTGCTAAAACTAGACATACTAGGTATCAAGATGTTGGATAAGATAATGGATGTAGTCAACATTCTCAAGGTATAATAGAATAAGAGTTCTTAATGGAAGAATATAAAATAGAAAAGGAACTGGGAGAAAAATTATGAATAACAGATGGATTATTGTCTTTGACTGGGAAACAGATGGGCCCAATCCCGAAACCTGCAACCCAGTAGAGCTGGCTGCTGTTCCGGTAGATCCACGTACTTTAGAGATAAAAACAGAACAATCGTTTAAGGCAGTCATAAAGCCAACGGGGATTAACAAGGAAGAGTATTTTACAAAAGAACGTCAGGACACAATAGCTTGGCACGCAAAGCAACGAGGAGTAGACACTAAAGATATAGTCGCTGAATGGAAAAAGGGGAAGTCAGAAAAGGTGGTCTGGAAAAACTTTTGCAACTATTGCGCTAAGTATGAAGCGGATAAAAAGCCGGGACAATGGTTTACAGAGCCAATCCCTTCTGGGTATAATATTGTAAACTTTGATCTTGTTATAGCGAAAAGACTGGCAGAAAAACACAAAACAAAACTTCCCTTTTCTAAGGTTACTAAGATTGACATGATGGACATACTCTTTATGTGGTTTGAGAACCTAGACGAACCAACCAACATGAAGCTGGACTCTTTCAGGAAGTTCTTTGGGATGGAAGCGTCCCAAGCTCATGAAGCTCTCTCTGACTGTATAGACGAGGCTGAATTGCTTGTGAAGTTCATGAAGTTTCACAGGAAACAATCGAGCGTTGGCAAATTCAAAGGCGCTTTTGCAAAATGACCAAGGTTGGGTTTACATGCTCATCGTTTGACTTACTGCATGGTCGTATAGCGAACGAATGGAATAGATTAGAAGATGAAAAATATGAAGACGTATAGCTGCGGATGCTCTTTTGAGCTACACGAAAATGGAAAACCTATTTTTGTTACAGACATACAACAGCTACCTCTCGACTGTTCTATTACATGGGATATGATTGGTGAAGGAAACACGAAAGGCGTTTTCCAGTTAGAGTCTCAGCTTGGAAGATCTCTAGCAAAACAAGCACAGCCAAAGAACATAGAAGAATTGTCTGACCTTATTGCTATTATGCGCCCCGGCTGCTTAGAGGCGGTAATTAAAGGGAAGACGCTTACAATGCATTATATTGACAGAAAGCACAAGAGAGACCCAGTTGAATATTTCCATGAGTCTCTTGAGCCCATTCTGCAAAGCACTTATGGAATACTTGTCTATCAGGAGCAGGCAATTTTAATCGCTACAGAGATTGCTGGTTTTGACCTACAGGAAGCCGACATTCTACGCAAGGCTATCGGAAAGAAAAATGCAAAGGTTATGGCTCAGGTAAAAAAGTCTTTTATAGAAAAGTCCATAACCAAAGAGATTGTTAATAAAGAACAAGCGGAAGAAATTTTTAGTTGGATTGAGAAATCCCAAAGATATTCCTTCAATAAGTCTCATTCTGTTAGCTATGCCTATAATGCCTATTTAACAGCATACTGCAAGTCTCACTTTCCCAAGGAGTTTTTCACCTCTTACCTTAGGCACGCGGTAGGAAAGCCAGATACTTTCGGGGAAGTACAGGAGCTTGTTAATAACAGTAAGCAAATGGGAATACACGTTATGCCCCCAAGTATAACAAACATGAACGAAGAGTTTGGCTTAATAAATGAAACTCCTACCTATGGCCTAACCAACGTGAAGGGAGTAGGCTCTTCTGTGTTTAAAAAAATGCAAGATGACATGTCTCAAGAAAAGATAGACGCTTCAGATTGTGACTGGGACTGCTTCTTAATCTTAGTCTCTCCTCGTGTAAACAAAAAGGCATTTGAAAATCTAATACTAGCTGGGGCATTTGATGCTTTCAAAATACCTCGATCAATAATGCAGCATCAGTTCAATACCCTAAAGGAGTTAAGTAAGAGAGAGATAAAATGGCTAAGAGAATACAAGAAAGCCTCTCCGCAGAAGACAGTCAAAGAATGCATGCGGGAGATGGTTCTTGCCTCTGACTGCAAGGACAAGGATAGGCCCATTTTTAGAAAAAACAGAACTCCCGTCGTAAAAGACCTCATAGACACATATGACGATCCCGGATATGAGCTTTACGACTCACCCTCTTGGATAGCAAAGCAAGAGCAAGAGCTTTTAGGAATTTCTTTAACGTGCAATAAGGTAGACGAATATGATACTACCAAGTCTAACTGTAGTTGCAAGGAATTTGTGGATGGTTTTGAGAGCAAGTATGGTATATATCTTGCAGTTCAGATAGATAAAATTAGAGAATGGGAAATAAAAAAAGGACGAGCAAAGGGAGAGATGATGGGATTCTTAACTATCAGCGATTCAAGCTGCTCTCTTGATAGCGTCACTGCCTTTTCCGAAGAGTGGTTAAAGTATAAGAAACTTATATATGAAGGGAATACAGTTCTTCTGAGGGGGTATAGAGACAAGGGACGCGGAGGTTTTTTGGTAAAAAAAGTGGAACAATTAAGAAGTTAGTTTAATAAGTACGCTATAATAGGATAGAACATGGATAGATTAATAGAAGAGAATATGGGGCTTGTGGTCTCTGTTGTAAACTCTTTTAAGCCCCACAATGCAACTGAGCGAGATGACTACACTCAAGCTGGTAGAATTGGGCTATGGAAAGCTTTGAAGAAATATGACGTAGAAAAAGGGGCTGCCTTATCAACCTTTGCTTGGAACCCAATAAGGTGGGAAATAATAAAGGAGATAAAGTCCCTTAAAAAAGATAGGTATTTGTCCTTCTCACTAGCTCCTACCCCAGTCTATATTCAAAAGGAAGCATTCTGGGAATCGTGTCCAGAAAGCATAACTAGTGAAGAGTGCGAACTATTGGAACTTCGAAGAATGGGATATACCCTAGATGAGGTTGCTGGCATAGCGGGCAGGAGCAAGTCCTACATTAAAAAAGTCTTATATAGAGCTATCAATAAAGTAAGGGAGTCGGATGAGCAGTAAGAAAATAAGGATATTGGTACTGTCTGAATCCCACCATCTTGCTTCCGGTTTTGGGACATACGCCAAGGAGGTGATATCACGACTTCAGGATACCGGCAAATATGAAATTGCCGAGTTTGCTTCGTGGGGTCGCAAGGATCAAATAGGAGAGATTCCTTGGATATACTATGGAAACTTACCCGAAGAAAACAACCAACAAGAAAATGAAATATATCATTCCAACGGAGCCAACAACTTTGGGATATGGCGATTTGATCGAGTGGTTATGGATTTCAAGCCAGATGTCGTACTAACCTACAGAGACCCTTGGATGGATCAGTGGATAGAAGACTCCCCCCTTAGGAAGTTCTTTCATTGGATCTGGATGCCTACGGTAGACTCGGCCCCTCAGAAACGAGAGTGGCTTGAGGTGTTTCAGAAATGCGATGCTGTATTCACCTATTCCGAGTTTGGAACAAAAACCCTAAACGAAGCTACTCATTCTAATATAAACGTAATAGAATGCGCCTCCCCCGGAATTAATCCAAAAGTGTTTAAGCCCGTAAAAGACAAGGAAGGACTAAAGGAGTCTCTTGGCTTGCAAAAAGACTGCTTCATAGTTGGTACGGTAATGAGAAACCAGCGCAGAAAATTATTCATCGAACTAATGAAGTCCTTTAAGACGTTTTTAGAAAATGGACCGAAGGAAGTAACAGATAAAACCTTCTTGTATTTACACACTAGTTACCCAGAAAAGTCGGGCTGGGATATCGGAGGTGCCGCAGTAGAGCTAGGAATTGCTCACAAAATCATATGCACTTACATATGCAGAAGCTGCAAGAGATGGTTCCCGTCAAAGTTTAAAGATGCAATTTGCACCTGTAGGTATTGCGGAAATAGAACTAGTTTTATGCCAAATGTCTCCTCTGGCCTTGAGGTTCCAGATTTAGTTAAAGTGTATAATCTCTTTGATCTATACGTCCAGTACGCTATCTGCGAGGGTTTTGGAATGCCTCAGGTTGAAGCTGCTGCTTGCGGGATACCTGTGGCAGCAACAAATTACAGCGCAATGGAAGACGTTGTGAGACACACCAAAGGATTTCCTATTGCAATAGATAAACTCTTCAGAGAGGCCGATACGGGGGCCGACAGAGTATATCCCAGTAACGATAACTTAGTAGAAGTTTTTAATCTATTTTTTACATCAAGCGATAAATTTAGAAAACAAAAATCACAGGCGGCAAGAAAAGGGGCCGTTGCGAGATATAATTGGGATGATACCGCCTTAGTCTGGGAGAAATATATTGATTCCTATTCTCCTGTAGGCCTTCAGGGGAAATGGGAGTCCCCCGCTTCCTATAAGAGAACTATACCAAAAGAAGAAATTCCTCAACAGGTAATCCATTCTGACTTTGTTAGGTGGCTATATTCTAACTTACTACAAGAACCAGCAGACATGTTCTCCTTTGAGGCTTGCAATTTCATTAGCTCCTTAAACATGGGAGCGGATATTGTAAACGGAATGGAGCCAATGAGCAGAGAAAAAATAGTTGAGATATTCCAGCATAGGGTTATCAGGCATAACGAACTAGAAAGGGCTCGCACCTTGGGGACAGACTACGGAACAGCTTACTTCAAAAAGGAAGCATCTCAAAGTGAAGAATAAAAAAACATTACTTACAGTCTCCCCCTTTAAAGAAACTTCACAAGAGGGGCAAAAGTCTCTCTCTCTGTGTTCTGCCCTTCATAAGGATAGTTCTTTTTATTGTATACACAAGCACTATTCTCCCGGAGGCGCTGAAACCCTTAACGAAGGAATATATATACAAAACAGTTTCGATCATGGAGAGTATGATGTATGCGTTCAGCACATTAACCCTGCCTTTATAATTAAAGTCGAACAGCCAACACTGTCTTTTTATGAACCTCAAACTGAGAACCAACGAACCTATAATTCCCATCTGTGCCTGCCAGACTTTCTAGCTGTCCGTTCAAAGGTACAAAAGAAGGTGCTGCCCAAAGAAATAAGGGACGATGCTTACGTGGTAAGGCCAAATATTTGGATGCACAACAGGACAGAGCTAATAAGTAGTTTTATAGGCGATTTTGTTTTTTACGTTCCCTTTCTGGGTCAAATGTCCAATATGGACAAAATAATAGCAGCGTATTACCATTCGTTTTCTCATGCAGATCCTGTTAAGCTGGCCTTCATTACCCAAGATCACGAAACATTTGACAAATTTGTAGCCGAAATGCAACACAGACTACGCACCCATAATATCAATTCGTTTCCGTCCATAGTAACGTATTCCAATGTTGACGAAATGCATGATGTTGGCCACTGCTGTGTAGACGTTTTCTCTTCCTATGAAGTCCAATTTCAAACTCTTGTTGCTTTTAGGTCTTGTAATCCCTCGATTATAATGGAAGGGTCTTCTATTGATGAATGGTGCCCTGATGGTTTCGTCTATCGAACTCCCAGCTATTGCGATATAGTTAACACACAAGAACCTCAGGCATTAGAGCTCTATTCGGGAAGGGAAATTGCCTTAAGACCCACCTCTGTCGGCATAGCAAAAGTTATGAGAGAAGTCTTCGACGACAGGTGGGAGTTTATGAAAAAGCAAAAATGCGTGACCCTAGAGGCTCCGGACGTATTTGGCGAGGTAGGCTTTCTTGACTCGATAAAGGAGATACCATGTTTCCAGTAAACAATATAATAAAACAAAACCTGAAAAAGAACAGGGCGTTTGTCGTTGTTTGTTCAAACGGTCAAGAGTATGTCAAGAATCTAGGGCTATGTAAGGGTAACACTTTTTACATACTGAGGGGAAACAAGTGGTCAATACCTGTCTCTGATTTGAAAGATAATGTCAGGGTTATGAGGACCACGGAACTTTGTCTATGTCCCAATATCTCCGCCGTTATATGCCTTGGGGCGCTCGACGACTTTGATATAGCGACAAGCGTTGCTAACCAATTAGGTGTTCCTCTTGTTCAGGTTCACACAAGCGGAATGAAGACCTTTGCCGGACATCCATTTTCTTCCAGTCTAAACAAAAGACCCACTCCGACAATAGGAGATGTCAATGTATCTACGCTAGAAGGAGTCTCTTGTTTTGAAAAGCCTTCGGTTAAGAAAGACACGACTGGCGAATCTTATATGTCTGGAGACTCCCAACTCTCCATAACTATACCTAATGTCAAAATAGAACTAGGGGAAAACACTATACCAAAAAGCGCATCTGTTCTATATATCAATGCGGCAGTTCCTCCTGAGATATTATCAAGGTTTCATGCGGTGTTTGAAGGTTTCAAATTTGAACCATACAATAGAAAAAGCCCTTACGACACTGGAGTATTTATAGAGACATGGGTTGGAGACACCATTATACCTCTAGAGATTATGCAACACGGAGGTGTTGTGTTTTTGCCTTATAGTGAAGAAAGCAATGCGATTATTCAAGATGGGAAGAATGGCTTTCTGTACCGCGATTTGCCTGAACTTTATGGAAAGGTAAAATACTTAACTGAAAACGAAGGGCTATTTGAAAAAATTAGCAAGGAAGCCAAGAAAAGTTCTATTGAATTTGTCTGCGATAAGGAATACTTTAGTTCTGCATGGGCAGCATTGTTTGATACCTTGCAGGACATGGTAAGTAAGGTAGACGGGTTTTATAACCGATAAAATGATATATAATAAAGGACGATACCTATGAAAGTTATAGTTTTTGCCGAAAAAGAAGCTGCCCCTTTTTCCGTAGGGGAAGACGGAGACACTTTAGTAATAAACAACGAAGAGATAAGCGATGTCAAATCCAGTATATGTGAACATCTAGAGTGTTTTGATGTTTTAGAAAGTCACGAAGATCCAGAAATTCTAAAAATCTTGCTAACCAAGATCAGGATTGGCGGAACAATAAAGATCAAGGGAACGGACAGCTTGCAAGCATGCAGGATGAGAGAGAGAGGTGTTCTGAGTAATGCTGAATTTTCCAACATTGTTGTTTTTCATAAACAAAGATGTCACGACATACAAAGTCTTATTGAAAAAATCAAAGAGACAAAAGCCTTTGAAATAAAGTTTGCTGGAGTTTCTGGTACGGAATATTTTTTAGAAGCAAGGAGAAAGAGTTGAACAAGATCCCCTTAAACAATCCAATAAAACAAATTCACACCTCTTGTGTGGATTGTTCTTTTGCAAACTACTCTGGGCTAACTCAGACATCTTGCGAGCTTGGTAGAATTAGCAATTACAGAA
>Ga0209644_1000118_pt1 | contig 26839 bp, 26 predicted proteins | sample ETNvirome_2_1000_FD_184069 | JGI IMG/M metagenome (GOLD analysis project Ga0209644, IMG submission 184069) | Marine viral communities from the Pacific Ocean - ETNP_2_1000 (SPAdes) (version 2) | ecosystem: Environmental > Aquatic > Marine > Oceanic | place: Pacific Ocean | collected 2013-06-22 | reverse complement strand
AACGCTTGCGCGTGGTGAATTTGCGCCATTGGTGCGTGTATCCAGTCCAACCCATTGCTGCGCCCGCTATGCGTTCCATCATGCGGCGCGGCATCAATACCGGCTCACCATAACTACCAAACCTAACAACCCGCCCCTTAAAAATGCTAGTGTCACCATTCCACAAGCTATAACCGCCACGCTTCCAACACTTCCAAACGGCCAAAGGGGCTTGGCCTATGTTCACATAACACGCACGGTCTTTGCCCGTACCGTCGCCCCTATGCGGGCAATCAAAACATATTGCGGCATCATCCCCGTTTTTGATTGCGTCAATAGGGTTGGAATGTTTCCATAGGAACCATGTTTGAATCATGCCGCCGGTTTTTGAGTTTGCAGATTTAGATTTAAATCCCGTTGCAACGCAGACAACGTCTGCCGTTTCAAATAATATCTTGCCGTTTTCCATTATGTTTTCCTTTTGGTTTTTAGTTGCTGTAAAACTCGCCGCTCAATTCGTCGGTGACCGCTTCGGCTAAATCCTTTGCGCTCACCTGTACACCTTCGCCGCCAAACATTGGGTCATTATCCCATTCCTTTTGGAGTGTGGAAATTGACGTTTCAAATTGAACGTATCCGTTCGCGTCTGTTATTGTAATTTTCAAGTCTTTCATTTTGTGTTTTCCTTTTCTGGTTTGTGGGCTTCATTGCCCGTCCAAGGAAGATACCACACAAACTACCATTAGCGAGAAATACTTTCCATTCATTGTGTCATAACATTAGTGAATCACTAATGATTCAGGCAATGTCGGCAGGATGCGCGGCAATCTGGGCAAGTAGGTTCCGGACAGTACCCGGCAAATTCGGGGCGGGATTCATTCGGCAAACACGGGGCGGAATGAGCTTTGCGTGGCAATGTGGTTCCATTGGCAATGTGAACCAATCGCCGCAAGGGGGGAGGTGGAGAAGAGAAAGGCTTTCGTTTCCACTTGCCCTTTACTGGGCGGAGCTTCACACGCACGGCGCTGGCATGGCGTTGGCTATGGCTGGTCATATCTGCGCGGAAAGCTCAACAGGCGGCAAATTAGATGCCGCGCTCCGTTGGGGTGCGGTTATCCACACCACAAGATGTAGTGTAGGCAATAAATGCCATGCGTGAGGCGGCGCGGGCGCGGCATCATTAGTAACATTAGCGGTTTACTAATGATAAGGGTCGGCGCGGGATTGGGCGCGGCAAACAATCATCGGCAAGGCTAACAAAGTTCGGTGCGGTGAACTTTGGGCTGCGCGACCACCCACACCACCACACCCCCCATCGCTCTCTCCCCCCACACACCCCCCCTTAAAAAACTGGACAAGATTTCAACTTGTGGTACATTGCGGCATGGCGGAGATATCTGTTAAGAAGAATTTGACTGGCAAGACATTGGATATGTTTTTGGATAAGGTCAGTCGTGGCATGAGTTTGACTGCTGCTTGTGGGGCTTGTGGGATTAGTCCTAATCGGCTGGACAAGTTGAGGAAGGATAAGCCGAAGTTGAATGCGCAGATATTGGCGGCGCAAGCTCAGGCGGAGGAGATGCTTGTAAACAAGATTATGGAAAGCCGTGATGGTAAGCTGGCATTGGCTTTCCTTCAATCGCGGTTCTCGCACTGGAGTCCGAAGACAACTGGAAGTGGCACTTCGCCCGCGAAAAGCACCGTCTCACCGGAACTGTTAGCGCAGTTGTCTTCGATTCCGGAGCGGGTGAAGAAGCGGAACTAGAGCTTTATAAATGTACATAGCAATCCTTAAACCCAAACAAAAGAATAAGTCAGACCTTATTGGTGTGGTTAGATATATTGTTGTTGAATCGGACTACGCCGTGAGGCTAGTCAAATCAGCGGGGCTAGTGAAGTAGGCTAACATAAGTTAGATTATAACAACTTTTAAAAACCTGTAAAGCATTATTTCACTTTATGACACAATTACTTTTCAGTACCGTACAGTACCGTTGAATGAGTTTCGTAAATTCGGAATGTTTCGTGAGGGAGAAAGCGGGGTAATATACGAAAATGCCAGATAAGAAGAAGATTAAGTTGATGCCTAAACAGCCCCCTGTTAAGCGGCGTGGGCCGAAGATTGAGAAGGGTAAGCGGGATGTGGTTATGCCGAGGAAGACGGTTAAGACTGCTCCTGCGCCGTCCTTGGTATTATCGCCTAGTGAGAAGAAGTCCCAGCGGGCTTTGTCTCGGTTGGCGCAGGACAGGGATGCTTTGGAGGAGGCGAGTCAGTTGGAGAACTTCCCTACGATGTTTCTGGGTATGGAGGCTTATCCTTGGCAGCGGAAGGTATTGGAGGCATTGAATGAGCGTGAGTGTCAGGTGGCTTTGAAGGCGGCTAATGGTTCTGGTAAGACTAGCGTGGTAGCGGCTAGTGCTATTCTGTGGCACATGGTTAGGTTTCCGGAGAGTCTGGTAGTGACGACTGCTGGGGTGTGGCGTCAGGTTGAGGGCCAGTTGTGGCCGACCCTGAAGAAGTATGTCAGTGGGTTGGGGTCAGGATGGAGGGCTACCAGCAATGAATTGCATTATCAGAACGGGTCAAGGGCGATTGGGTTTAGTACCAATGACGCTGGTAAGTTTGAGGGTTGGCATCGGCAGGGGCCGACAGAGAATCTCTTGATGATTGTTGATGAGGCGAAGACTGTCCCAAATGAAATCTTCACAGCAATAACCAGATGTCAGCCGAGTAGGTTGTTGGTGATGTCAAGTCCCGGAAGTTCTGCGGGGGCGTTCTATGAGTCATTCACTAAACAGCGTAAGTTTTGGGATTGTCATACGGTTACGGCTTATGACTGTCCACATCTTGAGCGGGGTTGGATTGAGGAACAGATAGAGATGTACGGGGAGAACAGTCCTTTGATTCGTTCGATGATTTATGGTGAGTTCATGGATGACAGTGGGGAGGGGTTGGTATTGAATTTGAAGAACCTTGAGGAGTGTTTGCAGAATCCACCGGAATTAAATATGGGGATGAGGGTAGCATTTATTGATTTTGCGGCTGGCGGAGATGAATGTGTGTTTGCGTATCGGAACGGGAATAAGGTGATGGAGATGGTGACTTGGCGTGAGAGGAACACGAACACCACCATAGGCAAAATCATAAACCTGATTAAGAAGAACGATTTGGCTCAAGACGAGATATATGCTGATGAAGGCGGGATGGGGCTTCCGCTTTGTGATGCCCTGATGGATGCGGGGTATGATGTGCATCGGGTTAACTTCGGGGCGAGGCCATTTGATGATAGGTACGCCAACCGGAGTTCGGAGATGTGGCACACGGCGGCGAGGATTATAGAGAAGCGTGAGGTTATGTTGCCGGATGACGGGATGCTTCATCAACAGATGGTTACTCGTAGGTCGGAAGTCAGTCGAACAGGAAAGCTGGGTATGGAGTCCAAGGACAAGATGAAGTCCAGAGGGTTGGACAGTCCGGATAGGGCGGATGCGGTTATGGGTTGTATATCCTGCGGCGGTGGAGTTGGGGGCAGTTGGGAGAGATACAGTGGCATTACCCGTCCAACAGTGGGAGAGTTGATGGATGAAGCCAGCAGAAATTATGAAGAAGAAGCCTTGCCAAGCGGTATGTATGTGGGGTATTAGCTGTGGGGCATGGTCTTGACATTAAGACGTTCGAGTATAAGGCAAGCACCTCTGTCAGAGGCAGCTTGTTATGTTTGCGACGAGATGGGGATGTGCGTGGCGGAAGACGTAGCCGTTGGGGGATTTATTTGCGAAGAGTGTATAGGTCATGCGTTAAAGACAGAGATTCTAATAATGGCAACTTGGAGACTGGCAAACATGAGACATCCGGAACCGGAAGAGTTTTCTGATTGGGAGAATCACTAATGGCTAAAAAAGAAAAGAAACAAGACGGGCCTGACAAGGACGGGCATATCAAACCGACCAAGGCTGACCTCAAAGCAGGTAAACCTGCGCCAAGCGTTCGTGGTAGGGGAAGGGATAGGGGAAGATAATGCCGTACAAGACAAACAAGCAAGCGGTTGCCGTGATGCTTAACACGAAGAAGAAGTCCAAGGCACACAAGGAAGCGAAGAAGCAACTTAAAGGTAAGAAGAAAAAATGAGTACGGAACTTTTCACCCTCGTAAGTAATGACATCAGTTCCCGTGTGCGCTGGGAAACCAGACAAGCACTCTGGTATCAAATGCGTAATGACGGGTTACGCCGCAAGCATAAGCCGTGGCCCAACGCATCTGATGTTCACTTTCCTTTAATTGATACTACCATCAACAAGCTCAAGCCGAGTTTCTTTCAACAGGCTATGGGTCTTGATGTGTTGGCGACATTCGTTCCCATGCGGAGCCAGCTTTCCGCTTATACCTCTGCTGCCGAACAGTGGTTTTCCTATAAGCTGAACGAGAAGTCCAACTACGCTACTGAGGTAATGAGTTGGATTGACCATATGCTTGTCAGTGGTCATGGGGTTTTGAAGGTGTACTGGAATCCGGACAAGGGCCAGCTTGAGTTTCAATCCGTTGACCCGGTTTATATGATTGTGCCGCCGTGGACAAAAGAGATTGGCGGGGCTGACCGAGTTTGTCAGGTGATTCCGATGAGCCTTGAGTCATACAAGCGGGCGGGAATTTACAAGGACGACAAGAAAACCGTGGAAGCGATTTCCGGCGCACAGAACGAAGAGGGCGGGATGCTCTCTGAGTTGAAGAATAACAAGGAGATACGGGAAGGACTTACTCATTCAAATGATGAGGAGCAGGTTATTGTGTGGGAGGTTTATTCGCGGGATAAGGACGGTGATTGGATAATGGAATGCTTCTCACCCCAAGCCCCTGACATCGCGCTTCGCAAGGAGATGAAGGTTCCGTTTGACCACGGGGTTCCTCCGTTCGTTTCGTGCAAGTACGAGATTACTGGTGGCGGCTGGTATTCACCTCGCGGGGTTTGCGAGATGCTAGGCCCGTTTGAGATTGCGCTTAACAAGACTTGGAACGAGAAGATGGATGCGGCAACGCTTCTTAATCAGCCGATGTTCAAGGCCGAGCGTGACCTGCCCAACTCCATTAACCTGCGGATGACCCCCGGACAGATTCTTCCGTTTGGAATCGCTCCGGTTCAGATGCCGTCCACGCCGATTGACTTTGATAATGAGATGACCCAAACCCAGTCGATTGCCGAACAGCGGGTTACGGTTCCTGATTACGGAATCATGGCCGACAGGGACAGACGCACGGCAACCGAGATTGAGGCCGTCAATGCCCAAGCCCAGCAGAATATGGACTTACGCTTGCGCTTGTTCCGTCATGCGTTGGGCGACCTATTCCGTCAGGCTTGGAGTTTGCTGATTCAGTTTGATTCCAAGGACTTGCAGTATCGGTTCCTTGAGGACTCCCTTGCTGTTGACCCAGTAGCCCTTCACGAACAATATCAGATTGAACCTCGTGGCGGAATGGATATGGTTAGCAGGGCGATGTTGCTTGGCAAAGCAGTCCAGAGAAAAGAGCTTTTTATGAACTCGCCTTGGATAAATCAGGTTGAACTGGATAAGAGCATCCTTGAACTTGACGACCCCGCCCTTATTCCCCGACTGGTTCAAGACCCGAACCAGAAGGACAAGGACGAGAGCGAGGACGAACAGCGAACCATCCCCGCCCTCCTGATTGGTCAGATAATTCCGGTGAAGGAAGGTCAGAATTATCAGGTTAGAATCGGTGTGATTATGAGTTTCTTGGAGGAAACGAGATTGACAGACGGACAAATTTCTCCGCAGGGTATGCAAGCCATTATGGCTAGGCTCGACGGATTGCTTGCTGCAATGGAAGAAGTTGACACTAATAATGCCCGCGCCTTACGCAAGGATGTCACGGAATATCTGCAATCAATCGGAGCCGCTCCCCAGCCCCAAGACGAGGAGGCTGCGATGATGGCGCAAATGATGCAGCAGCAAGGCGGTGGTGGTCAGCCTCCCCCCAACTTGGAACCTCCACCCCAACCAACACCAGACGCTCCAATGCCAGTTGAGGAAACCGCATCAGTGGGAGTAGGACAATAAGTACCGTACAGTACCTATGAGAAGATTTTTGAAGTTTTTGAAGATTGCTTGGCGTCTATCAGGTAACATCCCTTGGGTGGGTGAACCGGAATGGGGAGCATCAGAAGCGAATTTACTACGCAAGTTTCTCGTCACATTAGAGGGTAAGAAACTGCGGCTGATTCTCTTGAACATGGTTTTGAGGCAGAATCAACAGGCTGTTTCGGAAAAGAAAAACCTTGCATTCGAGGCAGGGTTTGCTAACGGTGTGAGAACAACGGTTCACACTGTTGAGGTTCTGGCAAGAGATTTGGACGAACCTAAAGAATTTACGGAAGATATTTACGGAGCCGATTATCTTCCGAGTGAAGGCTCCACAGCAACGACTGGCCTACTTGGTGCGATGGCTGGTCGAGGATAAGCACTATTATTGGGAAGCATTATGCCAGAAGAATCCGGCGAAATTACCGCCGAACAACTGTTGGCCGCTGCGGAACAGCATGACGCTGTTACCGATGCTGGTAAAACTCCGGTAGTCGAAATAGAGACGCCGGAACCTGAGCTGGAAGAGATTCCAGAAGAGCCAAGAGTTGAGGGGGCGGAAGCCGAACCGGAGACTGATGAGCAGGATGCCGATAAGCCTGATAGTTCATTGACAGAAAGCGAGGCTCCTGAAGAGGAGCAGCCTAAAAGTAAGTGGGCAAAGAACGAAGCCCGTAAATCGAAATCTTGGAAGGAGATAAACTCCCAAAAAGAGGAGATTAAGCGGCTTCGGGAAGAACTTGATTCGGATAAGGTGAAGCTCAATGAGCGACACCAACAACTGAATGAGGGGAAAGCCTACCGTGATAGTGATGGTTTTTCCGTGGCTGACTATGAGGAAGCTGCCGAAAAACTTGAGGGTGATGGTGACTACGACTTGGCCGAACAAACCCGCTCAAGAGCGCAAGAAGTTCTTGTGGAGGGTGAGAATGCTGAGAGGGGTCATGCAGTTGAGGAAGCACAGAAGAAGTGGAACGATACTAGGGCAGACCTGATGAGGGAAACCCCTGAATTGAAAGACTCTGAATCTGAGCTTACCAAGACTGCCAACCAAATCCTTAAAGACCATCCTGACCTGATGTACGTCCCAGAGGGGCGCGGGTTGCGTCACGCAGTTCAGATTGCTGAATACAAAATTAAGGCTGGCAAATCGGAATCGAGTCAAGCTGAAGTTAAAGAACTGACGGACAAACTAACAAAACTGGAAAAAAAGATGTCTATTAGTGGTGGATTCACCAGTGACAGGTTGGATGGGGAAAGAGCGTTTGATGACCTCTCAGAAGAGGAACAGGAATCGCATCTCCGTAAGGCCGCTATGTCGCTTGATGATTCATTCTAACGGACGAAAGGTATAAATAATGGCTACTAATGTCACTACTGATGCCGCACTGGCGAACCAGTACCAAAATTATTTCAGCAAGAAATTGCTGACCTATGCTGTACAAGCTCTCGTACTAGACCAGTTCGGAACTAAAGCCCCACTTCCTGCGAAGTCGGGCCATAAAGCAATATCAATGTTTAGGTGGGATACACCGAAAGCAACTGATATCAACACCCTCACTGAAGGCGATGCCTCAACTGTGGGAGAACGGGCAATCTCGCTGACGAAAATCAGCAAGACGCTCATCCAACGTGGTCAGATTGTCAAACTATCTGACGTTCTAAATGCAACGGATTTATTTAATTCCTTGCAACAGAGTGTCAAGATTAACGGACAAGATGCTGCCATCGACATGGACAACATCACGCGCAACATATTGGTTGGTTCCAATGTGGGCGATAACGTGAACTCAGGTGCGACAGCGATGGAAGGCGGTTATGCTGCTGATATGTCAACTAATCTTGACAACGGTGATACGCTCACCGAAATCTACGCTGACGGAACAAGACAAGTGGACGGGTCAGGGTACGGGACGTTTGAATCGCTAACGACTGATGCGACCCTACTCGACGGTGCTGCTGTCCTGAATGCTGTTACGCAGCTAAAGGTTAACCGAGCGCAACCCACCAGCGGTGGGATGTATGCTGCCGTATGTAGTCCTCAAGTATTGAGCGACATCATGTCGGACAACACTTGGTTGAACGCATCGCAGTATAGTAATGTGGAAGAGTTGTATAAAGGTGAAGTGGGTCGTTTATTCGGCGCGAAGTTCATTATGACAACGAACGGATTCATTACTGCTGACGCACTTGGAACTGACGCTGACCGCTTCATCTATGATGCTGCGGCTGGTGGCGGAACCGCTGCCACGAAGGACGTTCACGCCTCCCTGTTCTTGGGAGAAGGAGCGTACGGTGTGCCGGAACTGGCAAGTCAGTCTCCGTTCAGTCCGAAGATGATTATCACGGATTCAGCAGATAAGAGCGACCCGCTCAATATGCTGATTACCGCTGGTTTCAAGGTCTTCTATACTGCACTGCGGCAGAACCCGAACTACTACGTTGTGATGCGAAGCAAGACTGCTTCCACTGCGTAAAGGTTAAACACGTTATGCAGCCCAAAGGTGGCGTAACTCTTATTATTACTGTGGGAGGGGGGCATTCCCCCTCTCGCAGTAGTTCTGTTGATTCCAAAAAAGAAGGTAATGAAATGATTAAAGTTCCTATGGAAGCGTTGGTTTCCGAAACTGAGGGAGGGGAAGGTCTTACTCCTGCTATTGGCGATTCTGTTGTTCTCGATTCTGTCGAGGGTGAGGTTGTTGCTATAAACGAAGATGGCACTGCCCATGTTCAAATCAAAACTGCTGGCGGTGTTCCGGTTGAGTATGTTGAAGACGTTATTGAGGAAGTTCCGCTTGATGCGGATGCGCTTGATGCGGAGGAAGCTGCTCTCGACGCCGAGGGCGACGAACTTTTGGCTGCTGCGGAAGTGGCAGACGAAGAAGCACTATACTAATATGCCTCTTTACTCCTTTGAATCCAAGGGAGGGGTTGTTGTTGAGCAGTTGGTTCCGATTGGAACCGAGCGTATCGACATTGACGGGGACGAGTATACCCGCCAAGAAGTCCCCGAAGGCTTTGCCTTGACAGGCATCGCTGTCGGAACCCCCTCCCAAGCCGAGCAGGTTAAGGATGGCTACTATAAGCTGGAACAAACACAAGGCTCCAGATTCTTGAAGAAGTCACAATTTACAACAAAACAAATTAAAAAAGCGTGGGGGTTTTAGATGGCTACATTAACAGGAAGAACAATCGCGGCGAGTTACGCTGAACTGCTGAAAACCACATCGGCAAGTGGAATCACTGCCTCGCTGGACACCGTGCAGGACGGAGACGCCACTGATTCTGCGTTGCAATTGAGCAGTGGCGGAGTCAAGTCCACCGGAACCCTTGAGGTCGCGGGAGTGACCACGGCAACCGGAGGTGTGGTCGGAGACTTAACCGGAGATGTTACGGGAAATGTCACGGCTACAAGCGTTCTAGTTGATGGGGTCACAGCGACCACGCAAGCTGTTGACACCGATGACCTCACAGTAGCCACCACGGCCTTTGTGGTGGCACAGGTTGAAACGGGGGACACACTGGCGGAACTTAATGATGTTGCGATTAGTGGTGTTGCAAACGCCAACCTCTTGATTTATGACGGGATAACGGACAGCAAGTGGGAGAACAAGGGTCTCTCTGGGGACGGAACGATTAGCAATGCAGGGGCATTGACACTTGCTGCAACTAACACGAATCTGACCACACTGGCTAATGTAACAGAGGTGGGAACCATCACTTCCGGCACATGGACTGGTACAGCGATTGCCAATGCGAATCTAGCCAACAGCGCAATCACAGTCGGCTCAACTTCAATTAGCCTCGGTGGAACAGGAGCGACTATTGCTGGCTTAACATTGGTAACACCCGCTCTTGGAACTCCCGCAAGTGGTGTGGCAACCAACCTGACCGGAACAGCATCGGGCCTTACAGCCGGAACCGTCACCACCAATGCAAATTTAACAGGCGAAGTTACAAGTTCAGGTAATGCTGCCACCATCGCAGATGATGTGGTGGATGAGGCAAACCTGAAGGCAGACAACTCGCCTACCAATGATTATGTGCTGACTGCAAAGTCAAGCGCATCGGGTGGTCTTACATGGGCTTCCCCGACTGTTGGCGACATTACGGGCGTCACGGCTGGAACAAACCTTAGCGGGGGAGGAACCAGCGGAACTGTAACTCTGAATCTGGACAATCCTGTGGTGGCGAACCTTACTGGAAACGCCAGCGGCTCGTCAGGTAGCTGCACAGGTAACTCTGCTACGGTCACTAACGGCGTTTACACTACTAACAATCTTTCTGTCCTCGCAGCCACCACTTCTGCACAGTTGGCTGGAGTTATCTCGGACGAAACAGGAAGCGGCTCACTGGTTTTCGCTACCAGTCCGACTCTGGTCACACCCGCGCTCGGAACTCCGGCAAGTGGTGTGGCAACAAATCTGACAGGAACGGCGGCGAGTCTAACAGCAGGAACCGTCACCACCAACGCCAATCTTACCGGCGGTGTGACAAGTGTGGGCAATGCCGCCACCGTCATCACCAACGCCAATCTTACGGGCGATGTGACCAGCAGTGGCAACGCGACTACGATTGCGACTGATGCGGTTGATATTGCGATGCTTTCAGCGACAGGCACAGCAAGTTCCTCAACATTTTTGAGGGGCGACAATGCGTGGTCAACACCTGTGGGCAGCGGCGATGTCTCCAAAGTCGGAACGCCCGTTGACAGTCAGGTGGGAGTTTGGACGGGTGACGGCACGATTGAAGGGACGACCAGCCTCGTTTTTGATTCAACTGGCCTCGGCATCGCGACTGCTGCGCCGACAAGTTTGTTGGATGTCCGAGGCCCGACAGGCACGGGTGCGGCATCCGCCGGGGTTCTGACACTCGCTACAAACGAACTCACGATTGTTGATAACGACCAGTTGGGTCGCATCGAATTCAGGTCGCCAATTGCTACGGCAGGAACTGACGCTATCGTGTCAGCAGCGGCAATCTGGGCAGAGGCGAATGCGACTTTTTCGGCGTCAGTGAATTCGGCGGACATTGTGTTTGCGACAGCGACGAGCGGGGCCGCGTCTGAACGGATGCGAATTACCAGCGTGGGTAAAGTCGGCATAGGCGTGGCGGCTCCAACTGCTTGTCTGCATCAAACATTTTCAGAAGGTTCTCAATATGCCGCTTCTTTTAACAATACCTCCGCGACTGGATGGGGGTTGGCCGTCAAGGGAGGCGCGGACAATGCTGATTACTCGCTGCTTGTAGAAAATAAGGACGGCACAAAATTAATTGCTGTTAAAGGTGATGGAACGGCCAGTTTTCCGAGCGGCTCACTGGGAATAGGTTTGTCGGTTCCAGCGCATACGTTGGATGTCGTGGGGCCAAGTGCTTTGTTCACAGGGTCGTCATACTTTCTTTTGGAAGTTAACGGGGGAACGGGTGACGCTGTTCTGCAATTTAGTGACAGCGGTGGAGAAGTGGCATCAATTAGGATTGATAATAGCGAGGGTGATAGTTTGGGTTTCAGGAGAAGTTCAACAAGTGTCAATGATATGGTCATCGACAGTTCTGGCCGAGTCACCATCAGCAAATCCAGTAACAGTGAGATTACTGCACTGACCGATGCGAGTACCATCGCGATTGACTTCGATGATGCGTGCAACTTCAAACTGCTAACCACTTCCGGTATCGGTGCGAGCAGAGCATTGGGAACACCCAGCAACATCACTGCGGGCCAGAGCGGTTGCATTGTTATTACGCAGGATGGTTCAGGGAGCCGCGCCTTAACCTACACCAGCGCGTGGCACTTTGAGGGCGGCACTGACCCGACATTAAGCACAGCGGCAGATGCGGTTGATACATTGGCTTACTATTGCCCAACAGCATCCGTTGTTCAAGCCGTTCTATTGAAAGACCTGAAGTAAATCAGTAAAACAAACACAAATAAACAATGAAAGCATTCACACGAATAGAAGCACGAATCCTTCCTGAAAAAAATGGGTTGAAGAACGTGATAACAGCATTAGTAGTCGGCATGACCTACACCGACGACGACAGTGGTTTGTCCGTTTATCGGGATACGTTGGTAAGTCTGCCCGCCCCCGATGCGGAATCCTTTATCGCATTTGAGGACATCGACGAGGCTTGGTGTTCGGTTATCTGCGAGAGAACAGCCACCGATAATGATTGGGTGGCAGGAATGGAGAAGGAACTGGAAGCGGCAAAATCGCGGCCCATTTCCAAGCTGTTCAAATTCCAAGAGCCAAAAACAGTTGAGGCGTAAGAATGGCATTCGGCGGCGTACATCCATTCATGCTAAAGAAAGCTGCGGCTGGTGGTGGAGATAACCCGCCTGATAGTCTTGACTACTTGATTGTAGCTGGTGGCGGCGGCGGTGGTCAGGCCTACCTTTACACGGCGGGCGGCTATGTACTGGGCGGCGGAGGTGGTGCTGGGGGTTATTACAACGACACCTACACACCCTTTGAATTGGTCGGTGCGGCGTGGACTGTAACGGTGGGGGCTGGCGGTGCTGGTGGGTCGCGCGGGCCGGACACTGCGGCGTCAAGTGGTGGAGTGTCGGATATCGTGCGTGATGGAGAATCTTGGGGCGGCTTTGAAGCGGACGGAGGCGGCAGTGGTGGCAGTTGGGCGAGTGGCGAGGATTGGCTTGATGGTGGGGATGGCGGTTCAGGCGGCGGCGGCACCGGCTATTATGGGGGTATGGGCGGGATGGCTGGCATGAGCGGTGGCAATGAGGGCGGCGCGGGTACCGAAGGCGAGGGCGCGGATACCGGTTCGGGTGGTGGCGGCGGTGCTTCTGAAGCGGGAAATGACGGGGTTGGTAATACGGGCGGCGATGGCGGTGCTGGTTCATCCAGTTCAATTACTGGTTCGTCGGTTCCATACGCTGGCGGTGGCGGTGGCGGCGAGGCCGGTGCTGGTGGCACGGGCGGCGGCGGCTTGGGTGGCACGGGAGGAGCAGTAGAAGAAGGTGGGGACGGGGATACTAACACGGGTAGTGGCGGTGGCGGTGGCAGAAATTCCGGAGGAGATGGCGGTTCAGGCATTGTAGTTATCAGCTACGCAGACACGTTTGACGCACCGAGTTCTATTACAGGCACTTACTCGGAGCCGAGTGTGTCGGGTAAGAGAGTGTATAAATTTACTGGGAGTGGGACAATTACATGGACTTCATAATAAAAAATTATGCCAAATACGCTAGGTAAACGAATCGGGAGAAGAATGATAAATTTTAGCCAAGATATTCGGGTGGAGTAATGAAAATGATAGACTTAAATGATGTAAAAGTGGGGTTTGCCTCCGTGAGCGGTTTAGGCAACTGGATGTTGGAGATTGATACTGTCCTCCATATTCTTATCTCGGTTGCCTCGCTCATTTATATCATATTGAAGATAGTGCAATTGATAAAAAATAATAAAAAATGAAGGATAAACTGAAATCGAGAAAGCTCTGGATGGCTATTGGTGGTCTTTTGACTGTGCTGGCTACCGAGTGGTTGAACCTGTCACCGACAGTGGCAGAGAATGTGATTGGTGCGGTCATCATTATCGTACCAGCATACATCGGTGGGCAAAGTATTGTGGATGCGCTCAAAGCGTACTCCGCCAAGAAGAAATGATATTAGCGGCACTCAAGGGCTTGGCTGCATTGCCAAGATTGGTAGATGCAGTCGAGTCTCTTGGGGACATCGCAACAGCGCAGATGGCGCAGAAGAGGAAAGATGACAAAGACAAGAAAGTGGATGACCTTATTGATGCTGCTCGCGCTCGTCGCAAGCAGCGGTTGCTTGACAGTGAGGCTGAACGGGTTTCAGGAGATAGCGGAAAGTCATCCGGCTGGAATGGAAACGGCGACCTCGACGGATGATGGGGTTGCCTTGATACGGGATTTGGGAAGATACATAAGCGAACTTGAACGACGATTGGAGTCCGGACAATGACATTAAGCGAATTAGCAGACCAGATTACGACGAAGTTGAGTGATACTGATGCAGCGTCAGTAGCGACCTGCAAGAAGTTCCTCAACAACCGTTACCGTATGCTCTTTGAGTCAGCCCTCTGGACTAACTCAATGGGTACAGTTTCCACAGCCGTGACTGCCGAGGATGAGGTCGTCACCATTTCCGATGACCCGACTGTTTTTTACTACCCAACCTCAAGTACAGTTGCTTCAACGGCTCCCAAGCTGGACTTTGTGGTTGCCATGAGGTTCACGGAGACGGGGAAGGTTGATGGTGCGGAAATTGTGGGCGCAAGTTGGATGCAATTCTTTCAGCTAGACCCGAATCAATGGAACAATACTTCGCAGCGCAGGGCTAACCCCTCCAACTTTGTGCCGCTGCCTCCAGATGCGAGCGGTAACTGTCGGATTAAGCCAATCCCAACCCCGAAAACAGCCGGAACCCTCTTTGCCCTTGGCAAGCTCAAGTTTGTGGAGATGGGGGATAGTGATTCGCCCGTGATTCTGGGTGCGGAGAACTCTTTGTTGTCTTATGCGGAGGCGGATATGCTTGAACGCGCTATGCAATACCAGAAGGCGCAGATTAAATTTGGTGAGGCAGGGAATATGCTGCAAATCTGCCGTGACTTGGACAACGTGCAGCCTGACAAGATGAATACGATAGTGCCGATGATTGCTGATTATTGGCAGAGGACTGATTTAGTGTAATGCCAGTTCAATCAAACAACGTGCTTGATGACCCCGTTCTTTTGGACGGGAATGACAGCTTTTTGGGTGGGCAGGTTAGCTCGACACGGGCGAACCTTGTTTCTGACAATGCCTTTGCGGAGGGAAGGAACATTGACTTGGATGAGTTCGGCAATGCGGTTACACGGCGGGGTGCTGACCTGACGATTGGGTATTTACTGTGGGCCACTGCAACAATTAACTGGGAGAGTGCAGACCAGTTATGGAATGGCGTTACCGCACCGATTACCGGCTGCGCTTATTTTGATACTGAAACCACCGAGAACATCGTCCTATCTGACGGCTCGGATACCCTGAAGATTTCTTCTGAATCGGGAGACTTCGCTCAGATTACGGGAAGCTCGATAGCTGCGGGTGCGACTGTGCAGTTTGCTCAACTGGTTAATAGGCTTTATTACGCTGACGGTGACGGTGCGTTACGTTATGTGGATTCTTCCGGTAACAATAATAGCATCACCGGAGGGAAGGTTACATCAATCGAGATAACCGAGAAAGGGTTGGGATACACCAGCGTACCGACCATCACATTCACGGCATCCTCTGGCTCCCTCGCTGCGGCTACGGCTGTTCTTGGTTATGGAGGTAAGGTCGTTGGGGCTGCGATTGACACGGCTGGTTCTGGCTATTCATCCACCATACCCCCAACAATAGCATTTGCTGCCGCTCCATCAGGCGGAACTGACGCAGAGGGTGTTGTCCATATCAGTCAAACCCCTAGCAAACCCAAGTTGCTTGTTTCTGCGAATAACAGACTCTTTGCGACGAGCGCGGATACTGCCATACCCAGTGACCAAATCTATGTAAGCGATATTTTGGATGGGGAATCTTGGGACTTAATTGGTAACAGCATTCGGGTTGGAGGTGGCGATGGCGACCCGATTGTGGCTTTGATGCCTTGGTATGGCTACAATATGTTGGTGTTCAAGGAACTATCAATCTGGGTGGTGGAAGCTGACCCGTCACAAGAAGTTTCGGACTGGACAATCAAGCTAATCAATAACCGGACAGGCTGCGTTGCAGCGCGTACTGTTCAACAGGTAGGCCCAGACGTCTTGTTCCTTTCTCGTGACGGGGTGCGCTCAATTAAGACGATTGAATCGGGAGCGCAGACTGATGTTTCCCTTCCCTTAAGCAGCCCCATCAATGACTTGATTGGCCGAATCAATCAATCGAAGATAGGAACGTGTTGCGCTATTTACTGGCGTAACCGCTACCTGCTGTCTGTCCCGATAGATTCTTCCGATACTCCAGACAGGGTTTTCTGTTATCACCTCCTTGCACAAGCGTGGACGGGGGATTGGACTGGATGGGAGCCGAGGGATTGGGTGATAACCGCTTTTGGCGGTAAACTGCGGATGAATTTTGGCGGCCAGAATGGGGTGTTCTATACTTGGGACGATTACACTGCGGAAGACTCAACTACGGCGGAAACTTACACGGATGGCGGAACTGCTTACGAAAGCTATATCAAGTCGAGAGCATATCGCTACGGTGAAACGTGGGGAGATAAGATAGGCTACTCCGTTCAGTTCAATCTTGAGAACATACATTCCACTTCCATTACGTCTAACTTGTACTACTACAAGGACTTGAGTAGCACAGCGCAGATACTTGCGAGCAGCGTCAGCCTTCCAGCGGACAGCAACCTGATTAGGGAGGGCTACAATCTGCTGCCGAAGGGAAGGTTTAATCAGATTCAATTTAAGGTTCAGTCGGATGCTGGCAGACTTGCACTGCACTCGATAGAAACGTCAGCATTTGGACAACCGATAAGGCCGGAACGATGAGTACCGTACAGTACCCAGATAGCACCAGAGAGATGGCAGAGTTCCTGTCTGGCAACCTTGATTACCTCAAGGACTGGGGTGATGAGAAGGTTCTAGGATGGTTACAGTGGTTTGTTAATAATGGCCGGTACTATGCGGTTGCCAAGGACGGGAAGCTGGTAGGATTGACTCTTTTACGATTTGTTGATACAGAAGAACAGTGTTACGAGCATTACACGGACACGGGTGGCCCGATTTGCTATATAGAAGCCTCTGTTAGTCGGTATCCGAAGTCCCTGAACGCAATGTACGGCATAATGTGGAATGAATTAGGGCATAAGACAAAATGGATGGCGTGGGTGCGTCATAAATATGATGACAGGGTTACAAAGATTGATATGAATCGAGCTAAACGAAGGTTTATGAGGAGATAGAGTTATGGGAAAAAGTACACCGCCACAACCAGAACCACCGGATTACGCTGAAGCAAATCGGGAAGCAATTTACGCAGACATAGAGACACTGCCAACGCGCCGTAAGCTGGAGTCAGCGGCTAGGCTTGGCCAGCGGGTGGAGTATGCCGACCCGGAGACAGGCGAGACTAAGGTTGCGGACTTTACCGGATTCGGTGATATGGAGCTTACCGAGCAGGAGATGAATGCTGCGCTCGACCTGATTCCAACTATGTCACAGGCACAGTTGGATAATCTCACCGAGTTTGGCCCGCAATTTGTTAAGCAGCAGAGAGAGCAGTTGCGGCAAATGGCTCCCGGAGAGTTTGATTTGCGTGAGCAGTTTGCTGACCGCTTGCGTGGTGGAGAAAGAACCTCCGAGGAGTTGGCTGCTGACGCGGCAGGGATTCCGGAGTATGAAGAGTTTGCTCGTCAGGCTCCGACAGTTCCGGGATATGTGGAGGGACAGGGGCTGGTCACGCCGACAGTTCCCGGATACATGGAAGCACAAGCAGGGCAAGCTCCGACAGTTCCGGGGTACATGGAAGCTCAGGCAGGGCAAGCTCCGGTAGTCCCGATGTATATGGAAGCCCAAGCAGGTCAAGCTCCGGTGGTTCCGGGATATATGGAGGCTCCTGATGATATGCCAATAGTTCCGGGGTACGAAGAGGCAGGGGACACCCCAGACTTGGGCGATGTGGGGCTTACCGCAGATATGCGGGCTGATGTTGAGTCGGCTATTGCGGACAGGCTGGCTCTTGGCGAAGGGCTTTCTGGTGAGCAGATAAGGTCAGTAGAGCAGGATATTTTGAGGGGTGCTGCCAAGCGCGGCCAGACGTTGAGTGGCGGCACTGCGTTACGGGAGATTCTAGGGAAATTCAGGGCCGGTGAGGAGCTTGGAAGACAGCGCAGAGGTGAAGCTACTGGATGGCTGGCGTCAGGTCAGGCATCCGCTGATGTCCAAAACAGATTAGCACAGCAAAACTTTGCTAATACGATGCAGAAGATTGGGCAGGTTAATCAGGCTCGTGGGGCTACGTTTGCTGGAGAGCAGCAAAATGTTGCCAATACGATGCAGCGGGTTCAGCAAATCAATCAAGCTCGCTCTGCTCAATTCGCTGGAGAACAGCAGAACCTCGCTAATGAAATGCAAAGGGTTCAGCAAATAAACCAAGCGCGTGGTGCTGGCTTCGCTGGAGAACAGCAGAATCTCTCTAACGAGATGATGAGAATTCAGCAGATTAATCAAGCTCGCGGTGCTGGGTTTACCGGAGAACAACAGAATCTAGCTAACGAGATGATGAGGATTCAGCAAATCAACCAAGCGCGTGGTGCTGGATTTGCTGGGGGACAACAGAATCTTGCCAATGAAATGCAAAGGATTCAGCTAATTAACCAAGCTCGCGGGGCTGGATTTGCGGGACAGCAGCAAAACTTTGCCAATGAAATGCAAAGGGTTCAGCAGATTAATCAAGCTCGTGGGGCTGCTTTTGCTGGAGGGCAGCAAGCTCTTGGAACGCAGCTTGGCGCACGGCAGCAGGATATTGGTAACATCCAGTCAATGCTCGGACTTCAGCCCGTGGCGGCTCAAGGGGGTTACATGGCCGGATTACAGCAGGGCGCATCACCGTTCACGATGCCGCAGATACAACAGCGCGGGGTAGGGTTAAACGCACAAGCTGGAGCGCAAGGAGCGCAGTTCGCTGGTGATGTGTTTGGAACCCAAGCAGGTATGTGGCAAGCAGAGATGGCCAAACCGAGCGGGCTTCAAAGTGCTGTTGGAATGATAAGCGACTTTGGTGGGGCTTGGACTGCTCCGGCTACTGGAGGGTTCGGGCGAGCGAGTTAAGGGGGAATAATTATGGCTGATGACAAAGACGATAATGGTCTGAAGAAGGCTGAAGAGGCTCTTAAAAAGGCAGAGAAGAACCCTGCGTTTGTCGGGCCTCAAGACTCGCCAAAGTTCAAGGCAGCCGTCAAGCAACTTGAGAAGGCCAGAGCAAACTTTGAGGCAGCGGGTGGGGTGTCAGACGCTACCCCAGCGATTATTGACCCAAGAGGGAGAGAGGTATTAGACACTCCACCTGCCCCGACAGCCCCAACATCTCCATCTGACCAAGTACGCAATGCTATGGTGGGTATGAGGCCGGAGGGGAACCTTGGCGAGTTGCCCCAGCTTCCGGAGGGGCGTCCTGAAGCCGCAGGAGCGGGGCTGATACAGACCAAGGCAGAGGTAATTGCGGAAGATGCGAAGACAAAAAAACGACGAGAGAGGCAAGCCAAACAACAAGCCAAACAATTAAGGGAAGACAAGGAGTTAGGTGCTGTTGCTTTGGCAAGAATGTTGGCAGAGGAGAAAAAGAATCTTGACCAAGCAGCACGGAGGAATGAAGGGGAGATTAAGATTAGGGAAGAATGGCTAAAAAAGGCTCCATCTTCCTTGGAGATGGGCATTGCGCGTGCGCTTCCTCCGGTTGGCTTCCTTATGGGTACATTTGATAGGTATTCAAAGGCTTCAGAGGGGGCAAGCGGCCAGATTAGAAAGTTGAGGGATGCGAATCGCCTCACGGATGCCGCTATGGGTAGAGCCGTCACTGGCGCAAAGCTAAGTAGAACAGCGGCTAGTGTACGGGACGGAGGATGGAGTGCGGCTGATAAGAAGAGTGCGGGTGAGGCGTCAAGTATTTTCACTCATAACACTTGGAAACCGTATATTCACCCCCAAGATTCCAAGGGGAAGCGGGTAAATATATTGGTTGGGCTTGACAACAACATTTTTAAGCCGGAAGACTCTTACGAGAAGACGTTTGCAGACATAGAAAAGGTTTTTAAGAAGGCAGCTAAACATAAGCCGAAAGATGTTATCTTGGCTCGTAAGATTAACAGCAGAATCTTGGGGGTAATGAAGGACAATGAAGAGAAGGTGTCAACCGAGGACAAGTTTGCTTGGAACAAAGAGAGACTTTCGGTTGCTGTTTACAAATCCTTTCCATATTCATTTGATGAGGATATGCGGGAGTCGGTAACAAATAACATTAACTTTGCAGACACCGCTGCTGTTTACAGGGCGATGGATTCCAACGCAAAGCTCGGTGCAAAAATCTCCCTGTTTGAGGCTTTAGCTGCAAGCAAGGATAGGAAGTTCGTTAAGTTTAGGAAAGAGTGGAGAAATGTTCTTGCCAATAATAAGGGAGTATTAGCTAATTCAGAGGCATTGGATGATCTGTTGAACAGAACGGTAGCGGATTCTAATGCAATATGGAATAACTTGGAAGTGTTTGAAACGCTCCAAGAAGATTCCAACAAAGCTGACGAAAGGCTTGGGAACGCGAAACTAAATGGTAAGCCACCCAAAGAAATCGCAAGGCTTGAGGAGGAGTTTAAGGCATCAAAGGCCAGACAGGAATTGGCTGCTACTGTTGCAGGTAAAACCGGAATGGAGCTTGTTGTTAATAAGGATGGCTCTTGGGGTGTTAGGTCGGAAGCGAGTGAAGGCCCATCATTGATAAAGAGCTACACTGATGAGAGGGGGCGTTATCGCTGGGTTCCAGACATCAATTCCATTAACAAGATTCAGGGGGCCACCCCAGCCGAAACCAAAGTTCTGCGGGTGAGGGCTTTGGCTGAAGCGAAAGCGATTATTGCAGACCTTACTAGGCATCCCGCAGGTTCACTGGTTTCTGCGCCAGCCGATTATGTCCCGCCGTTTGGTGTCGATGTAACCCCAAAAGATTATGAGAAATTTGTGAGAGGTTTAACGGACGCAGACCATGATGAATATGCAAAGACATTTGATTCCGTTATTAAAAGGGTTTTGGGCGAAGACAACAAGATCGAGATCACTCTGGAGATGGTTCGTGATGGCGGTTACGATGAGGCAACAGCCGACCAAGTGAACAGGTTGGGCGACCCAAGGGTTTTCAAATACATTGAGACGGTTATTAAAAGGTTGAGGGCGGACAAGCGGAAAAACAAGTAGGCTATTACAATGGCAGCAGAACCTCCAACACAACCACCGATAACCGGAAGTGATATTCAGAGACTTTTGGGGTTAACCCCTGCCGTCAAGCCCGACGATGAGGAGGAGAAGAAAGAGGAGGAAGTTGTAGAGAAGCCCAAGGTGATGACGGGTGAAGAGATGGCGCGTCTAGCGGGAGTCAAGTACGGGCCACGGGAAGAAGAGGAAGGTAAAGAGGGAACAGCCGCATGGGGTAGGAGACTTGCGATGGAGCAGCAGGAGGAGGCGGAAAGGAAAGAGGGCAGGTTATCTCTTCGTAAGCGTCCCGGTGTCTTCCCACCATCCGAGGCGGCAGAGGAGGCTCCGTATCTTCTTGACCCCAGCCACCCTGAATATATTTCAGAGAAGGAATGGATAGCGCAACAGGAAGCCCAAAGAACTCAACCCGGCTTACAGCCTATTCGTCATATTTTGCGGGCAGGGCATCGTGACCCTACGTTGCCTAAAATAACTACACCCTTAACCGAGGAGGAGACTGCGAAAAGAAAGGAGGAAATGTATTATGCGCCTTCATGGCTCTATTCATCGGGGATACCCAAACCACAGAGCTACGCCCCTGAAGCCCCGCAGTCTTTGAGTGAGGCAGCGTTGGGGGCGTTGGAATCTGATGTTAGGCTGACGAGAGATATTGCGGAATTTATCCCCAAGAAGTTAACAGAGGGTGTGGTGTGGGGCATGAAAAAGGCGGTCGGGACGGATGAAGACGTGACAAAAGAGGTTGGAGGCACGATGGGCGGGTTTATGGCTGGCTTGGTCTACGGCCAGAAAGTTCAGAAAATTGCCGGTGGACATCCCATAGCAAAACTATTTGCTCCCGTTTTAGGTGCGGGTATAGGGGCTGGTCTTGGCAAGTATTTTGCCACGGGGAAACCAACGACATCAGGGGAGTTGGCAGCGACTCTTACCTATGCCAGTGCGCCCACTTCAATTCTTGCACAGCTTCCCAGACTTGGGGTTTTGAGGTCAATGGGTGTTGGGCTTGTTGAACTAAACGTCATAAGCGAGGTTGCCGCCCAACAACGATATTACATTGACGAGAACAAGCCGTCTCCTCTTTGGACTGATGAATTTTGGTTTAGACACGGGATTGATTCTTTGGTTGGCCCGCTCTTTGCTCTGGCTGCTCGCAGCGGTAGACCGCCCAAGATGCCGTCAGCCGGAAACAAGGAGGTTGCAGCCCTGAAAGGGTTGGAAGGGAAACACGCACGGCTTGCCAAGGCCCAAAGACTCCTTCAGGACAAGGCTCTTAACCCGAAGGCACACCCCGATGCAAAGTCAAGCGCAGTCGCAGACCTTGAGATACTTGCCCCCAAGATTTCCAAGCTGGAGGCTGACATACTCAAGCTGGGTCAGAGTGATGCCGTCAGAAACTTTTCTGGTTTCAGGGCGATGGAGATTCTTAACAACCGCTTGGACAAGTACAGAAAGATTGCGAAGAACAGGACAAACACAAGGGGCCAGCAGAACACCGCAAAGAAATTAGCCAAGCAGCTTGAGGGTGATATTGCCCTGTTCAGTGCGAACTGGGAGAGGTTTGGTGAGACTGTTAAAAATAACCCTGAATGGACTAGCCGTCTTATCGCGCATCTAAAACAGGAGGGAGCGTTGAAGAACGTTGCTGTGGTCACAAAGCACGGTGGCAGGGAAGAGGTTCTGAAAAAGACATTAGAATACTTTAAGGCGTTTGGCAAGGGCGACCAAGACGCCATTCTCGCCCAAGCCAGATTACTTGAAGGGTCAGTACCACACCACGCCCCGACAGCCGTTGATAGGGCATATAAAATTCCGACTGCTTTGAGGGAAACCCTGTCGATTCATAAGCCTTCCGAGATGGCGGCTACGGGGGTTAAAAGGGTTTCCGAGGCGGAGCGTAGGAGCATTGAGAAAGAGTTTCGGGGGGAATTCGGGGTGGCGCGCTCTATTATCAATCGACTCTTTAAGAAGGGAAAAATAACACGGGAAGAAGCGGATTATAGGCTTACAGGTATCAAGACAACCCTTTTGTCTAGGCTGACTCGTGCTGGCGTCCCCCGCAGACTTTGGCGTTCGCAGGTCGATGTCCTGATGGACTCTGCCAGAAAGAGTGATTTGGGCAGGGCTGGCAGAGTCACGGAGAGTGAGGCTTGGCAGTTAGCCCAAAAGATGATGAAGGCTGTGAACGAGGGCGAATCGTTAAGCGCAGGTCATCTAGATACTTTATGGTCGGAAGCCGTTAAGCTCGGATACGGTAGAACACCGAAAGGACTTCAAAGCGGGGAACAAATGTTTAAGCTCGCAGAAGTAGAGAAACAGGTACAGCAGTTCTTGCGTACCCGCTTTGAGGGAGAACCCCCACCCGACTACAAACTTGTTTACCCCGCAAAAAAAGAAGGGGGTGTATGGGTGCGGCATCCAAAGCTGGATAAGAATGGCAGGATTCCGTTGGACGATGTGAACAGTGACGGTGGTAAGTTGGTTCCAACATTCAAGCGGGGAATGTTAGAAGCCAAGAAGGCGAAGGAAAAGGGTGAGCCGTGGGCCATGACAAAGGAGGAGTTTGCTGCATCAGGAATCAAGGGCGGGGAGAAGGCGCATGAGGACGCTGTTCGCAAGGCGTTTGAAGCAAGCAAACCTGTTCCCATTAAGGTTGAGGGGCAGTTTCCCAAACTGTCCAAAGAGTTCCGAGATAGTCGTGGTTGGGCGAGTCAGTTGAATCAACCCTCTGTTGTGACAGACGCGAAGATAGGCAACATGAATATCGTTTATGGGCTGCGGCAGAAGGAGGCTCGCAGGATATATGACGAAGCCCCTCCAATGGCAAAGGCCATAATTGATGGATGGCGTAAGACCCAAGAATCTCTTTCGAGGATGATGCAGAATCAGGGTGTGATTATTGAGGGGAAGGAAGTGAACTACCTACATATTAATGAGGCTCTTGCACATTTCCCCAGAGGGCCGAAGCCCGAAATTAGGGATGCCCTGCGGAACCTAAACAACCTGAACACCAAGGCACGGAAAGCTGCTTATGAGAATCTTCTTAAATGGCACAAAATGTCTGACACGAAAGAATCAAAGGACAAACTGGCAGACATCTATGAGGTTTTTATTACGACGACAAAGGCAAAGGAGGGTGAAGCCACCTCAATGGCCTACCCGCACCTTGAATCGGCTAGGGTAGGAGCGGAAAGAATGCACCCGCAAGTTTTTAATTACACGACGGAGGCAATGTCAAACTATGCGGATTATGCCTCACGCAGAATAAAGCAGATAGAACACCTTGGTCAGGCTAAAACTTTAGCTGGCAAGCCTAATCCGAATAATGCTTTTACCAAAGCAACAAGGAAGGGGCTTGGGCTTGATGAGGCCTCGCTTGAGTACGTTCGCACAGTGGAGGAGTCCTTTACGGCGAGGAACAGTCCTGCGCTGCAAACACTACAAAGTGCGACCACACTGGCGAAGATTGCCAATCCGTATAGTGCGATAAAAAACCTTACCGGCTTCCAGCATCTTGCAAAGCAGTTCGATGCTTGGGGCGTTACCAAGGCAGCGGCAAAGGCGTTGCGTGACAAAACCCTTCAGACATTTGGCAGCATGGAGGGGAAGGTGGCCGAGCAGTTGGGTATTGTTAATAAGAACACAGCCGAAATGACTCAACTCATAGATGCAAGTCCTAGTAGCAAGGGATTCCCGAAACTTGTTACCAGAGGTATGGAGGCTTCAGGCTTCAGCCCATCAGAAAGACTTGTCCGACAGGGGGCATTTAGGGTGGCTCAAGCTAACGTGGTAGACTTTACGAATCTCCGCATAAAACTCGGGGAGGATGTTGCCAAGAAGATTGTTCAGTACGAGGAGGCGATGTTCCTGCACCCAACCGCAGATGCCAAGGTGTACTTGGATAAAATGTATGCGTCCAAGGTTCCGTTTGGCAACAGGGACGTTCGTAATTATATGGAGTCAGTAAGGTGGATGATTAGAAATCATATTGACCCGAATAAGATTTGGCATGAGGCGAAGAATCCAGTGAGCGGCCAAAAGGGCGGGGTGATGCCGGAAACCGTACGTTACCATCAGGAAGTATCCAACGTAACCCAAGGCGGTTATAAACTTATCCATCTCCCACAGCACATGCTTACCAGTCCATTGGCAAAAGCATCACAGAAGTTTACTAGCTGGGAAAAACAGATGAATAGTGGCTACCAAAATAACGTGGTTGCCGAGGCCAATCGCGGGAACTGGAAACCGCTGGCCAAGACTCTTGTGCTGGGACAGGTAGCCGGAGAAGCAATGCGTGGGGTTGGTTCGGCTACCGGACTGTCAAGAGGCTACGGCAGCAGGGAAGCATCCTACGATGAAATCTTGAGCCTTCTTGAAGATGAAGACTATCCGGAAGCGATTAAGCAACTTGCGATAAGGGGAGGCTATAACATTTTCACAGCGGGACAGGGTAGTATCCTTGAAGACACAGCTGCGGGTATGTACGTTGTGTCAAAGGAGGGGTTCGGTGGAACTCGTGCGCCGATTGGGCCATTATTGGAATCCGGTTTACTGTTTATAAAGGATATGCAGGACTACTATCGGCACGGAAGCGAAGAGGTAGCGTTGAAACGTGTGGCTCGTCAGATTAGCCTATTTAACAGAGGTTCCAGAGTAGTAGTGGCAACAGGTATGGCGGGGGAGGAGAAGAAGGAGCTTGCCAGAATGATTGGCCTGAAGAGCAGGATGAAGGGGATGGCTGAAAGGTTTAAGGAACACGCTGAAATTGATGACCCCCTAGTAGAAGCAGCTTCAGAGGCCACGGAGTTCACGACAGGTCGCGGGTATGACTTCAAGAACGAACTTACTGATGCCCTGCTACTGGGCAGAGGGGATAGGGCGCAGAGGTTGTTTGATGATTATATCAAGAAGAAGGATATTGAGGCGGATGGTAAATTAACTCCAATGCAAATTGCTGAAATTAAGAAGAGCCTTGGGAATACCGTCAGGAACAGGCGTCCGATTCATGTTGGTAACACCATCAATAAAAAAGATTACGAGAAGTTCAGGTCATGGATAACCCAGTTTAATCCAAAGCTGGCTAACTCAATCTTTGAAATGGATGACAATTATTGGAGGGCTGCGCTGGAGACTGAACTTATCGCGCCTGAAAAGGAAATGACTAGGGCGCAGGAGTTTGAGAAGAAGAGCAGGAAGTCGGCAGAGGTCAGCAGGGTAAAGGGCGAGGCACTGTTTGATTTATGGTGGGAGGGGGTTGACCACCCGCTTATGTCGCCGGAGCAGAAGAAGCTACACCACCGCCAAGCTGGCAAGAACATTGAGGGGGTTGAGGCAAGGGAGGAAAGCCTTGAAAGGATGATGGCTGAATCGTGGGCTGCTGAACTATCCACAAGGGGTGCTGGTCAGTATGTTTACAAGACACCCGTAAGGACTGCGGAATACATAGCGGCCAACAGAAGAAGGGTCTTCACCCGCTCACTTCTATTTGCGAAGACTCTTGACCATCGGTTAGCGGAGGTTCTGTTGGAGGATGGATTCAATATGTCCCAGCCTGAAGACAGGATTGCCTACCTGAAGGAAAGGTGGGATGACATGGAAATCAGCAAGCCGCGCCAGCAGGAGTTGTTTAAGAAACTTGAAGAGTGGAAGATTCTAGGTGAGGAAGATTTGATGATGAAGGCTTCTGTTGAGGAAGCGGAGAGAAAAGAGCGCGAGGAGAAGAAGTAATCCAAGGGTGGAGGGTTGAAATATCGCAGACACATCAAGAACAGGGAGCGTTGCAGAACTTGCAGTTGCGTCGAAATTGGTTGAGCTTGGGTTCACAGTAAGTTGGCCTTTGAATA
>Ga0209644_1000117_pt1 | contig 27312 bp, 28 predicted proteins | sample ETNvirome_2_1000_FD_184069 | JGI IMG/M metagenome (GOLD analysis project Ga0209644, IMG submission 184069) | Marine viral communities from the Pacific Ocean - ETNP_2_1000 (SPAdes) (version 2) | ecosystem: Environmental > Aquatic > Marine > Oceanic | place: Pacific Ocean | collected 2013-06-22 | reverse complement strand
GGGAGAACGTATAATGCGCACCCTCATGAGCAGTTCGCCTCGAGCAGATAGATAGACAGGAGTAACAAATGGCAGGTGGTTTTAGGCGCGGTAACCGCAAACGTCTTCCTAAGTTGGAAGGCCGCGGTGAACTCCAGTCGCTAGAGCGCGAGGGGCCTTTTAAAGAGTGGCTGGGCATGCCCGACCTTTATCGCTACTTTCTGGTAGTGGAGGGAGAGAAGTACAGCTACCAAACGGAAGATGCTGAACTTCCCGTCGCGGTCGGCGACAAAGTAGTGTTTCGGTACAAAGAGACCAAAGGCGGTAATTGGATTGATCGTAACTCGCTGGGTAAGGCGATTAACCCGTCCGAGTATCAGTAAATCGACCATAAGTTGACGAGTTGGTCAGGAACTCTTTTCTGTTATTGCCCTCTTAGGCAGTTAGTGCCACGGTAATATTATTGTCATGGGGCCGCGTCATGCTGTGCTCCATGACGATGACCAATAACAGGAGGGAACCATGGAACTGAAAGCGCTCAAACAGTTCGTCGCGAGTCACGACAACTTTGAGATTCGGGTGATTACCCATTCGGGAAGCCGCTTCTACCAAGTAGAGCTAGAAGATGTAGAAGGCGAACGCCATATGCTGATGCAACGTAATAAGCCGATGCTGTTCCGTTCATTAGATGACGTTTATCTGGAGCTAAAACGTGCAGGCATCCATCGCGCTTACCTGGTGCAACATGTGCCGCAGGATGAAGTGATTGGTCACGACGCCCATTACAGCTCGCCACTGACCTCGCGTATGCCGCTAGTTTTTTAATCACTGGTTAACGTAACGGTTTAACCTAACGCTTTTCCCACCACAGCCCCAGCCGGATACGGCGTCGGGCAAAAAAACGGTAGCCTGCATCCATCATGCTTCGCAGGCCCGGTAAGCAAGAAAGTCTTACCAGCCGCCGGTAGCCCAACACCGCATACAGGGCCCGCCCGGCTGGCGTCCATGCCGATAAACCATCTCCCTGATTATGCCGCGACTTTGCCGAAAAGTGTTAAGATTTTGCCCATTATGTACTGCACCTAAGGAGTGAGCGAGATGGCCGATAGCGTTGTAAAGGATCAACCCGGTGAGGGGCGTTTAACTCATGCGCCCAGCAGTCACCCTGCGGTTCCCCGCGCCAAGGTGGGCGTAGTTCTGGCCAACCTGGGAACACCCGATGCCACCGACTACTGGTCCATGCGCCGCTATCTCAGCGAGTTCTTATCCGATAAACGGGTTGTGGATTACGCCGGTTGGAAATGGCAGCCGCTGCTGCAGCTGATCATTCTCACCAAGCGGCCTTTTTCATCTGGCCATGCGTATAAAAGTATTTGGAATAATGAGAAGAATGAAAGCCCGCTGCTAACCATCACGCGTGCCCAAACGGAAAAAATGACCGAGCGCTTAAAGGCGTTGTATGGCGATGATGTAGAAGTTGATTTCTGCATGCGCTACGGCAACCCCTCCACCGATAGCGTGCTAAAGCGTATGAAAGAGAAGGGCTGCGAGCGCATTGTGTTCTTCCCGCTTTACCCGCAATACGGCTCGCCCACCACCGCGACGGCGAATGATCAGGCGTTTCGCACGCTGATGAAGATGAAGTGGCAGCCCTATATTCGCACCGTGCCCGCTTATTTTGAGCATCCTGCCTATATCCAGGCGCTGGCGAATTCGGTACAGGAAGCTTATGACGGGTTTGAGAGCCGCCCGACCAAGTTAGTTGCCAGCTATCACGGGGTGCCTGAGCGTTATTTAATGGAAGGCGACCCCTACCACTGCCAATGCCAGAAAACCACACGGCTGCTGCGTGAGAAGCTGGGCTTAAGCAAGGAGGAGGTGGATACCGCCTTTCAGTCGCAGTTTGGCCCCGAGAAGTGGGTTGGCCCGCAAACAGTGGAGCACGTTGCCGAGCTGGCCAAGCAGGGGCATAAGCATATTGCGATTCTTTCGCCAGCATTCTCTTCTGATTGTGTGGAAACCCTTGAGGAGATCAAAGAGGAGATCCACGACAGCTTTATGGAAGCGGGTGGCGAAACCTTTAGCTATATCCCCTGTTTGAATGACCGCGATGACCATATAGATGCACTGTTAGCAGTGGTCAATAACGAGCTCTCTGGCTGGTTGTCGACACCGTAAAGTCGCGTATTTGCTATAAAAACCGTCTAGCGTATTACGTTAGGCGGTTTTTTATTGGGGCCGTCTTTTCTAGAAATGTGAGAAACGCTAGTATAAGGTTTGTGCATATAAAATCACACTTATTCAACGTTTAAGCGGCTTGTGCATCTGTATAGGCGGCTTATTGGGATGAATGAACGTCACTAGGGAGAAAGCGCCGGATGCAATTTGCCGTGTTAATGGGCTTCGTGTTGGCAGCGTCTTCACCGCTGCTCAACCGTTGGTTTGGGGAGCGAACAAGCCTGCTGCTTGCGCTGTTTCCGGCGTTGCTGGCTGGTTGGCTTTTTAGTCAAGCGCCCCTGGTGTTGAGTGACGGGCCTCAGTTACTTGAGTGGTCGTGGGTGCCTTCGCTAGGCATTAGCCTTAGCTTTTTACTGGATGGCCTTTCTCTGCTGTTTGGCTTGCTGATTACGGTGATTGGCACCTGTGTCCTGGTGTATGCGGGTGGCTATTTAAAAGGCCACCAAGATATTGCCCGTTTTCACCTCGCCCTCGTCGCCTTTATGGCCTCTATGCTGGGGCTTGTGTTAGCGGACGGCCTGCTGACGCTGTTTATTTTCTGGGAGCTGACCAGCATCACCTCGTACCTGCTGATTGGCTTTAACCATACTGATATTGAAGCACGCAAATCCGCTCGTCAGGGGCTTTTTGTGACGGTTGCTGGTGGCTTGGCGTTAATGGCAGGTTTGGTGCTATTGGGTATCGCCAGCGGCAGCTGGTCTCTGAGTGAGATTTTGCAGTCAGACGATGACCTGCGCCAGCATGCGCTTTATGCCCCTATGCTGATCTGCTTATTGTTAGGAGCCTTTACCAAGTCGGCGCAGTTCCCATTCCACTTCTGGTTACCTAACGCTATGGCGGCGCCGACCCCTGTGTCGGCCTACCTGCACTCCGCTACCATGGTGAAAGCGGGGATTTACCTGCTGGCACGCCTACAGCCGGAGTTGGGTGGCACGGCCATGTGGGTGACAATACTCTCAGTGGTGGGGGCGACCACCATGCTGACGGGTGCCTTCTTAGCCATTCACCATACCAATATCAAAAAGCTGCTGGCCTACTCCACCATTATGGCGCTGGGAACGCTCACCATGCTGCTGGGGATTGGCTCCGAATATGCCATGACCGCTTTTGTCACCTTTCTGCTCGCCCACTCCATGTATAAAGGGGCGCTGTTTATGGTGGCGGGCATCCTTGACCATGAAACCGGCACGAAAGACGTCACCGCCATGGGCGGATTACGAAGCGTTATGCCTGTCACGGCAGTGATCGCTTTTGTGGCGGCGCTCTCCTTGGCAGGGGTGCCGCCGCTGTTTGGCTTTATCGGTAAGGAACTCATGCTAGAGGCAGCGTTAGGCGCCGAGCGCGTTCAACTGTTGCTGGTGCTGTTTGCCTTCCTGGCAGCCATCTTGACCATTGCGGTGGCGGCGATTGTTGCGCTACGGCCGTTCTACGGCGCACGCCATGAAACTCCCCAAATACCCCATGAGGCGCCGTTGAGTATGCTGATAGGCCCAGGCCTATTGGCATTCGGGTCGCTCGCGCTTGGCTTGGCCCCTGCTGTGCTAGGGGCCGATGCGCTCTTGACCTTGGCAGCAACGGCGGTGGCGGGGGAGACGCTGCCGGTCTCGCTGTCGCTGTGGTACGGCGTCAACGTGGCGCTGATTATGTCGGTGGTGAGCTTGATCTTCGGCTTTTTGCTGTTCAAGCGGTGGGACAGCGTACGCGCCCAGTTAGCCAGGTTGGCACCGGTGATGCGTCATGGCCCCGAGGCGGGGTACGAAGGCTTGATGAATGGCGTCGTGCGCTTCTCTGAATGGCAGACACGCCTGCTGCAAAACGGCTATATGCGCAATTACATCCTGGTCATGCTGGTAGTGCTGATCGCGCTGATTGGCAACTCAATACTGCTGCGCCACTCTCCGCAGCTGGCGCTCTCCCTAGACGTGCGTTTCCATGAAGTCATTGTGGTGGGCACCATGGCAATGGGGGCGCTGTTTGCCACAATTTCACGCTCCCGCTTAGGCGCCGTGGTATCGGTGGGCATTATGGGCTTCTCCATCGCGCTGATCTTTATTCTGTTTAGCGCGCCAGATTTGGGGATTACCCAACTGCTGGTAGAAACCATGACGGTGATTCTGCTGGTGCTTGTGCTCTTTAGGCTGCCGCGTTTTTCGAACCTCTCCACCAACCTTGAGCGCATCCGTGATGGGGCCGTTGCGGCCACCATGGGGGTGTTAATCTTCTTGCTGATCATAACCGCTTGGAGTATCGACCAGTTTGAATCGATCTCTACCTATATGGTGGAAAACAGCGCGCCGCTTGCCTATGGTCGCAATATCGTCAACGTCATTTTGGTGGATTATCGTGCCCTCGATACGCTCGGCGAGATGTTTGTTTTGGCGTTAGCCGCGATTGGTGTGATTGCGATGCTAAAGCTGCGTCATGGGGAGACAGAAGGCAAAGCGACGGATAGCGACAAAGCCAGCGTGAAGGAGCCCTACGATGGTTAAATCAGGCACGATTATTCTGAATACGGCAGCGCGGTTCCTGATGCCACTGCAACTGATGTTCTCGGTTTTTCTGCTGCTGCGTGGCCATGACGAACCGGGCGGCGGCTTTATTGCCGGATTGGTAGCAGCTGGGGCGTTCACTCTTTACCTGTTTGCCTTCGGGGTCAGTGCCACCAAAGAGGTGCTGCGCATGGTCGACCCGCGAGACTTGATCGGCGCAGGACTCTTTTTTGGGATGATCTCGGTAGTGCCCGCTTGGTTCATGGGGCAGCCTTTTCTGACTGCTCAGTGGTGGACGATTCCGGTGATCGACTTTAAAGCGTCTACGCCGCTGATTTTTGATATCGGAGTGTATCTGGCGGTGTTGGGGTCGGTGATGGGCATGGTCATGGCATTAATGGAGGTGGATAAGGATGAGCCATAAGTTACCCAACCCGCTGTTTGCAGGAGGCCGCCCATGGAACCGTTAATGGCACTGGCGATTGGCCTGTTATACGCCACCGCTATTTTTATGATGCTACGCCGCTCTATCGTCAAACTCGTGATTGGCTTGATGCTACTCTCTAATGCCGCCAACCTGCTGATTTTTACTACCGCCGGTATGACTCGTGGCGCACCGCCGCTGATTCCTGAAGGGATGATGCAGCCTTTGGGCGATGTCGCTGACCCACTGCCTCAAGCGGTGGTGCTTACCGCTATCGTGATTGCCTTTGGGGTATTGGCGTTTGCGGTGGTATTGATCCGCCGGGCCTACGAAATCGTTAAGGCAGATGATTTAGACAAGATGAAGGATACCGACACGTGAGGCCTGAAGTCGCACTTCCCGTTTTGCTGCCGCTGCTTTCCGGGGCCATTTCGCTGATGTTTTGGCGCTCGCGGCCCATGCAGCGCTTTATTGCCGTGGCTGGCAACGTGGTACTATTTGTCGTCAGCCTGTGGCTGTTCGTTGCGGTCTTAGAAGATGGCTACATCACCATTCAAATGGGCAGCTGGCCAGCACCGTTTGGGATAACGCTCGTCGCTGACATGCTCAGCGCTGTGATGATTCTGCTCACCGGGATCATTGGCTTGGCCATGGGGATCTACTCCCTGGCGACCACCGGCCGGGGGCATGAAAGATTTGGCTACTACCCCCTTATGCATCTGCTGTTGGCGGGTGTGGCGGGTGCTTTTTTAACGGGCGATATCTTCAACCTCTATGTCTGGTTTGAAGTCATGCTGGTGGCTTCGTTTGCGCTCCTGACGCTGGGAGGCGAGCGCGCGCAGATGGAGGGCGCCATCAAGTATGTGACGCTCAATCTGCTGGCATCGGTCATTTTTCTCACTGCGGTAGGCCTGCTTTACGGCACGGTGGGTTCACTCAATATGGCCGATATCGCGCTGCGCATGGATGAAGCCGAGCACAGCGGCATGGTCGAAGTGCTTGCGGTGATGTTTATGGTGGCCTTTGGTATCAAAGCCGCTGCGTTTCCGCTGTTTTTCTGGCTACCTGCTTCTTATCACACGCCTCCGGTGGCGGTATCCGCACTGTTTGCAGGCCTGTTAACCAAAGTGGGCGTTTACTCACTGTTCCGGGTATTTACGCTAATCTTCGATCAGACCATGGGCTACCTACAGGACATCATGCTGTGGGGGGCCGTTCTCACTATGGTGACCGGCGTGCTGGGGGCGGCCGCCCAGTATGAATTCCGGCGTATCCTCTCGTTTCATATCGTCAGCCAGATTGGCTATATGATCCTGGGGCTGGCGCTCTATACACCACTGGCGATTGCAGGCGGTGTGTTTGCCATCATGCACAACATCATTGTGAAGACGAACCTGTTCTTAATTAGCGGGATTACCCACCGCCTACAGGGCACTTACCAGCTTAAAAAGATGGGCGGGCTATATCGTGAACGCCCTTGGCTGGCCGTGGCGTTCTTTATTAGCGCCTTCTCTCTGGCGGGCATTCCGCCGCTGTCGGGTTTCTTTGCCAAATTCGTGCTGGTGCGCGCAGGCTTTGAGGCAAAGGCTTACGTGGCGACCGGCATCGCCCTGGCAGTGGGTTTGATGACGCTCTACTCCATGGTGAAGATCTGGAACGAAGTGTTCTGGAAGGCGCTACCTGAAGAAAACCAGGTGCCCGAAACACCGACACCGACAGGCGATGATGGCCGGTTGCTGAAGCCCAGCCTGTGGATGATGTATCTGCCTGTCGTGGTGCTGGCCATGATGTCCCTGCTTATTGGCGTGTTTGCCGAACCCATCATGCTGGTGATGAACCAAATAGGCGATCAATTGATGACGCCCTCAGGCTATATCGAAGCGGTACTCGGTGCCTCCGCAAGCGCGGAAGCAGCGCTACTGGATCCCATTGAGATACAGGCCGAACGTGTCGATGACCGCTTGGAGGAAACACCATGACCGGCGCCATTTGGAACCTCTTGCTTGGTTTGGCCTGGGTGCTGCTGAGCGGCGACTTCTCCGGGTTGAATTTGTTGGTGGGGATGATTTTTGGCTATATCGCGTTGCTGCTGATTGAGCCTCAAGTCGATGGGTTGAAAGGCTATCCTGCTCGTGTGCCGCGCTTCATCGGCTTTCTCGGTTTTTTCATCAAAGAGTTGGTTCAGGCCAACTTACGCGTGGCATTCGATATCCTGACGCCGCCTTGGCACATGCAGCCGGGGGTCATTGCCTTACCGCTGTCGGCACGCACCGAAATGGAGATCACCCTGGTGGCGAATTTGATTTCGCTCACACCGGGTACCCTGAGCCTAGACGTGTCCGATGACCGTAAAGTGTTGTATATCCATGCGATGTTCCTGGACGACGAAGAGGAGCTTCGACGCAATTTGAAAGAGATGGAACACAGGGCACTGGAGTTATTTCGTTAATGGAAACCGTGATTTTAATTAGTCAGGTGATCATGGGCTTGGCGCTCGTGCTGACCTTCGTTCGCGTGGTGCGCGGACCTAGTCTGCCAGATCGCGTAGTGGCCCTAGAACTGTTCTCGACAACAGTCGTGGGGTTGGTCGGTGTGTATGCGATTCAATCGGGCGTCTCGAGCTTCTTGGACGCCGCGATCGTGATTGCGCTGATGGGCTTTTTAGCCGCCATTGGCTTTGCGCGCTTTTTAGAACGTGGAGGGCCGCGGGATGATTGATGTAATTAAAGGGGCCATGCTGCTAACAGGGTCTAGTTTTATGCTGTTAGCCGCCGTTGGTTTACTTCGCTTGCCTGACTTGCTGACGCGTATGCACGCCACCACCAAGGCGGCGGCGCTCGGGGTGATTTTAATCATGCTGGCATCGGCCATGCATTTTGCTGAAGTGGGCGTAGTGGCACGCTCGTTTGCCATTATTGTGTTTATCTTAATCACTGCGCCGATTGCCGCCCACGTGATCGGGAGGGCCGGATACTTCGTAGGCTCAAGGCTGTGGAGCGGCACGGTGAAAGATGAATTGCGTCCTAACTACGACCCGCTTACCCATGAGCTTAAAAGCGGCATGGAAACCCAGGAAAACGCCAAGCGACACCCGCGTAACACCGACCCAGATTAGCGCGATGAGCACTACCAACGACTTCTTTAAGCCACCTCGTTGTGGCTTTTTTTATGCCTAAAAAACCCGAAATAGAGACGCTATTCTGAAAAACTGTTATGTCAATTTATGTACAATAATTGTACTGTATAAGATGTTTTGTCCATGTATTGCGGCGTGGCGTGGCAGCGACTCCGCGACCCACGCCAAGCTAGATATTTCAACGTATTAAAGCAAGCGGGCCATTACGACCCCAAAGGGCTTTACGTGGCATACTGGCTGCCAGCCCTTGTTCTCTGCCCTTCGGTTTAGCGGCCTAGGGGTGGTATCTCCCTCATTTCTGAGCCATCATCCAGCTCACGCCAAGGATTGCTGAGAGAAGAATGCTATGCCGTTAATACCCGTGTCATTACCCGCCGTGTCGCTGAAACATAACAATTCGTTGAATACTCGCCGAGCCACTGTATTCCCGTTGTTATTCGTTGCCGCTACGACGCTTGCTCTCCACAGCCCTGCCACACACGCCAGCCCGCAACTAATGACCGAGGTAGATGCACGAGCCGCTGAAGAGGTGCTCTATGCCAACTTCAATCAGTGGTTAAGTGAGTTTCGCCGCTATGCCGCCAACCAAGGGATTAGCGAAGCGACGCTAGCCTCCGCCTTTGATGGCCTACGCTACCGCGAGCGGGTGATTGAATTAGACCGCTACCAGCCTGAGTTCGTACGTGCCATTTGGCAGTATTTGGATAGTGCCGTGTCTACCACGCGTATTACCAATGGTCAGGAGAAGTACGCGCAACACCGTGAAACAGCCCAACAGATGCAGCAGCGCTATGGCGTACCAGCAGAAATCATCGTGGCCATCTGGGGCGTTGAGAGTAACTACGGCAGCAACTTTGGTGATTTCTCGACGCTAGAGTCCCTCGCCACGCTGGCTTATGACGGCCGTCGGCGCGACTTTGCGCGTGGGGAGCTGCTAGCAGCGCTGCGTATTATTGACCAGGGCGACATTGCCGCAGAGCAGATGAAAGGCTCTTGGGCGGGAGCGATGGGGCATACCCAGTTTATTCCCAGTAGCTTTGAGGCCTACGCGGTGGATGGCGATGGCGATGGTCGCCGCGATATTTGGGGTAGCATACCCGATGTGATGGCCTCTACCGCGAACTATCTGGCGCGGGCGGGCTGGCAGGCCGGGCAGCCGTGGGGTACCGAAATTGTGCTGCCTACCTCCTTTGATTACGCCCAAACCGGCCGCAAGAGCAGCGCTGAGTGGGCCGCGCAAGGCGTGCGTGCGGTGAACGGTGACCTGCCTTCCTTCGATAGTGCAGCGGTGATTGTACCGGCCGGGGCGAATGGCCCCGCGTTTATCGTAGGCCCCAATTTCCGCGCTATCTTGCGTTACAACAATGCCACTAGCTATGCGCTGGCGGTTGCCACGCTAGCCGACGCCATTGCTGGGCGAGAGGGCATTTCGCAAGCATGGCCACGCGATGAGGCACCTTTAACCCGTGATGATGTCAGAACGCTCCAGCAGCGTTTGAACAACGCCGGTTACGCGGTAGGCACTGCCGACGGCATTATGGGGCCGAATACTCAGGCGGGGCTGCGTGCCTTCCAGCGCGACCAAGGCCTAGTGCCGGATGGCTTTGCTACCCAGTCGCTGTTAGAGCGGTTGCGCTAGCTCAGGGCGCTTTCATCGCTGTTTGAATCTCTTTGATAGCTAGGCAAACTTCTCACCAAGGATGAGTCGCAATGGGAAAAACATTTCTAGGGGTGTTGGGGGCGAGCGTATTGGCTGGTTCCCTGTTGGTCAGTGCTACCGCACAGGCTGAGGATAAGGTCTTCGGCTGGGTGGAAAATGCTTACATCGAGCCATGGGGGATTGCCGTCAAGGCCAAGTTGGATAGCGGCGCACTTACCTCATCACTGGATGCCCGTGATATCGAGATGTTTGAAAAAGATGGCGAAGAGTGGGTGCGCTTTCGTTTGAAGCTGGAAGATCAAGAGAGCGGTGACACCTTTAGCGACCAAATCGAGCGTCCTCTCTATCGCGAGCAAACCGTGCGCGGCGCCGGGGGGCGTGACGAGCGCCCGGTGGTGCTGATGGACGTGTGCATGGGGGATACCATCTACGAGGAGCAGTTTAGCCTGCGTGACCGAGAAGAGATGATCTATCCGCTACTATTGGGGCGCCGTACCATCAGCCACCTGGGCTTGTTAGACGTACGCAATACGTTTCTACAGGAACCCGAGTGTGGAGAAAACGCTGCGTACGTTCCCCACGACCCCGAAGACGACCAGTCTTGATCCTTTATTAGTCAGGTAGCACTCAAAACAGCCGTGACAGCAGCGCGGTGACGGCTGTTTCTACCCGCAGGATACGAGGGCCTAGGTGCATTCCCTCGCAGCCTGCCGTCAGTAGCTGCTCCACTTCCCACGGGATAAAACCGCCTTCGGGCCCTACCAGTAATAGCGTTGGCTCATCAATACCGCGCGGGCAGGCATTCTCCATGCCTGGGTGGGCAACCAATCCTCTTCGTTCTGTTAGAAGTGCCGGTAGCTGCTCTTCCATAAAAGGACGAAACCCTTTGCAGAGCGTCACGTTAGGCAGTTGAGTATCCCGCGCTTGTTCTAGCCCAAGTATCAAATGCTGATGAATTTTTTCTGGCCGCAGTTCTGGCGACTGCCAGTAACTCTTTTCAACCCGCTTGGTGTGCAGCAGGGTAATCTCTTTGACTCCTAACGCCGTGACGTGCTCAAGCGTGCGTGCCAGCATACGCGGGCGCGGCAGCGCCAGGACAAGATGAACGGGCAGGGCAGGCGGCGGCGGTTCGTTGATATCTTCCAGCGCAAACAGAGCCTGCGTTTTGTTGAGCTCCGTTAGCGTGGCCTTACCCATAGCGCCGCCTTGAATACCCACGGTTAAGCGATCGCCTTCGTTAGCGCGGTGTACTTCATGCAGATGGGTCAGGCGGCGCGCATCGGTAATACGAGCGTGGTGACCATCGACCTCGCTCGGGTCTAGCAGTATCAAATTCATAGTCGTCGTCTATTGGTCATAGAAAAGGCGTACTTAACAGTACTAATCCGCTAAGCTGGCTTGCATGGGCGCGTGTTGCAGGCACAATAGCAGCAACGGCGATAAAAGCCTCTATCGTGTTTAAGGAGATGCGCTGTGCGCGTAATTCGCAAATATGCCAACCGCAGGTTGTACGATACTCAGCAGAGTCGTTATGTTACTCTTGAAGACTTGCGGCGTTTAATCATTGAAGAAGAGCCGTTTCGCGTTGAAGACGCCAAGAGCGGCGAAGATCTGACGCGCACCATTTTGCTATCGATCATTATCGAACAGGAGCAGGCGGATAGTGAAGCCGAAGTGTTCTCGAACGACCTGCTGGCCCAGTTGATCCGTGTGTACGATATGTCCTCACCGCTGCCGCTGGCGCGTTATTTGGAGCAGGGCACCCAACTGATGCTGGAGCAGCAAAAGCGCATGCAGACCCAGTGGCAGCAGGCGATGCGCCACTCACCCATTGAGTTTATGCGTGAACTGGCCGAAGAGAATATGCGTTTCTGGCAAAATGCGCTGAACCAGCCTACCCAGACGGATGACGACGATAAAACGGACAAAAACTCCTAATCCCCCTTTAGGCCACGTTAGGGACGCGTTGTGGCATAATGCGCCCCAACGACGCTCTCCCGTTTGAGAAGGATACCCATGAAAGTTTTGATGATCGGTGGCGGTGGCCGCGAACATGCCCTTGCTTGGAAACTTGCCCAATCCAATGATGTCGAGCAAGTGTTTGTGGCACCTGGCAACGCAGGGACCGCCACAGAGCCTAAGCTGACCAATGTCGCTATCGGCGCAACCGACCTGGATGCCTTGGTGGCGTTTGCCCAGCAAGAGCAGATTGCGCTAACCGTGGTGGGCCCAGAAGCTCCGCTGGTGGAAGGCGTAGTGGATCGGTTCCAAGCCGCTGGTTTGACTATCTTTGGCCCCAGCCAGCGCGCGGCACAGTTGGAAGGCTCCAAATCGTTTACCAAAGACTTTCTGGCCCGCCATCACATTCCCACCGCCGATTACCAAACCTTTACCGCTGTCGAGCCAGCATTGGCGTATTTAGCTGATATGGGCGCGCCCATCGTCATCAAAGCGGACGGTTTGGCGGCAGGTAAAGGCGTGATTGTCGCCATGAGCGAAGCGGAAGCCGAAGCGGCGATCCGCGATATGCTTGAAGCCAACGCCTTTGGTGACGCTGGCGCGCGAGTCGTCATCGAAGAGTTTTTGGAAGGTGAAGAAGCCAGCTTTATCGTGATGGTGGATGGCGAAAACGTCGTGCCCATGGCCACCAGCCAAGACCATAAGCGTGCCTACGATGGCGACACCGGCCCCAATACCGGCGGTATGGGAGCCTACTCCCCGGCACCGGTAGTGACACCGGAAGTAGATGCGCGGATTATGGAGCAAGTGATTTTGCCCACCGTGCGTGGCATGGCGGAAGAGGGCAACGCTTACACCGGCTTCTTGTATGCGGGGCTAATGATTGACCCGCAAGGCAACCCCAAAGTAATCGAGTACAACTGCCGTTTTGGTGACCCGGAAACCCAGCCGATTATGATGCGCCTTACCTCCGATTTAGCGGCGCTCTGTTTAGCAGGTGCCAAGGGCGAACTGGCAGACAAGCAGTGCGAGTGGGATAGCCGCGCAGCGGTGGGCGTGGTGTTGGCGGCAGGTGGCTACCCCGGCAGCTACCGCAAAGGTGACGTGATTCACGGCCTAGCCGATGCCGAGCAGGCGCAGTGCAAAGTCTTCCATGCAGGGACGGCGCAAAACGCAGAGGGTGATATCACCACTGCTGGCGGTCGCGTGCTGTGTGTGACCGCCCTGGGCGATAGCGTCTCAGCTGCCCAGCAGCAGGCGTACCAAGGGGTTAAAGCGATTCACTGGGATGGCGTTGAGTTCCGTCGTGATATCGCTTTCCGTGCCATCGCGCGCGAGCAGTAATTACCGGCCTTATTAAGTTCAAACCGTCACCCAGCAAGGAGTTGAACTATGGAGCGTGTTTCGCAGGAGTTCCCTAACGCAGCGGTTATCCATCGTCATCCGCTGACTGTGCGGGTGACGGATATGAACTACGGCCGCCATCTGGGGCATGATGCGCTGGTATCGCTGCTTCATGAGGCTCGTATGCAGGCCTTCGCCGCCCTCGATCTGCCCGAGTGGGATATACACGGCTACCCAAGCGTTGTGGTTGACCTCGCCGTGCAGTATCAACAGGAGGCCCGCTTTCCCGATGCGCTGGTGATAGAAACGGCAGTGCCCGACCCAGAAGGCAAAGCCTTAACGGTTTACCATAGGGTGACTAAGGCAGAAACGGGCGATGTGGTGGCTACCGCTCGGGTAAATAAACTACTGATTGACTTGGCTGCTGGCCGCCCGGTAGCGATTCCCGATACGGTGAAGCAAACGCTTGCTGATGCAAGGGGGGGATAATGTCCCGAGAATATCCCATCATCGCGGTAACGGGTTCGTCAGGGGCGGGTACTACTACCGTGCGCCGCAGCTTCGAGCGCATGTTCCTACGTGAAGATGTGCATGCTGCCATGGTGGATGGGGATGCGTTTCACCGCTATACCCGCGATGACCTAAAGCGCATTTTCCGTGAAGAGCCAGAACGTAAAGATGAGCTATCCCACTTTGCCGTAGAAGCCAACTTGCTTGATCGCCTGGAAGGTCTGTTTATCGAGTACGGAGAGCACGGTGCTGGCATCTTCAGGCACTATATCCATGCGGAAGATAAGCAGAAAATTGAAGCCGGGTATCGGGTGGGCACCTTCACCGAGTGGCAGTCGCTGCCTTGCGGCACTGACTTGCTGTTTTACGAAGGGCTGCACGGTGGGTTAGTGACCCAAGAGTACGATATTGCCCGCCATGTGGATCTATTGGTGGGTGTTGCGCCGACCATGAATCTGGAGTGGATTCAAAAGATCGACCGGGACACAAAGCTGCGCGGCTACTCTCAGGAAGCGGTGATTGACACTATCTTGGGCCGTATGGATGACTATGTGCGCTATATCCAGCCACAGTTTTCCCGTACCCATATCAACTTCCAACGGGTGCCCACGGTCGATACGTCCAACCCCTTTGAAGTGCAGGATATTCCGACCGATTCGGAGTCGTTTGTGGTCATCCGTTTCCGCGACCCTTCAACCGTCGATTTCCCTTGGTTACTGGCGATGATTAAAGACTCCTTTATGACTCGCCCGCATACTCTGGTGGTGCCCGGCGCTCGTATGTCATTGGCGATGGAACTGATTCTGGCACCGCTGGTTCGCCACTTACTGTCGCAGCGCCGTTTTCGCTAACGGGGTAAGCGGGGCTGCCTTTTATCGATAATAAACGCGCCAAACCTAAGGAGGCCGCGATGGAGTGCCTGTTCTGCAAAATTATTAACCGCGACATTCCCGCTGATATCGTGTTTGAAGATGAGCACGTGCTGGCGTTTAATGATATTAATCCCCAAGCGCCGACCCATCAGCTTATTATCCCTAAAAAGCATATCTCGACGCTTAACGATATTGCCTCTGACGACCTAGCCCTCGTAGGCCGCTTGCAGCACACCGCCGCGCAGCTTGCTAAGCAGCAGGGGTTTGCCGAGGATGGCTACCGCGTGGTGATGAACTGCAACGAAATGGGCGGGCAGACCGTCTACCATATCCATATGCACTTAATGGGTGGGCGCGAGTTTACCTGGCCCGCAGGCTAAACTGTCTCGCCGACCAACGGTAAACAGCCATCCATAAAAAAAGCCCTGCGGCGGGAAACGCCAGCAGGGCTTTTGCATTGCATAACGCCTAAAACATTAGGCGTCGATGCGCTTGTACTTCATGCGCTTGGGCGTGTCATTACCGACGCGTTTCTTGTGATCTTCTTCGTATTCGGTGTAGTTACCGTCGAAGAACACCACTTCTGAATCGCCTTCAAACGCCAGAATATGCGTGGCGATACGATCCAGGAACCAACGGTCGTGAGAAATCACCATGGCACAGCCAGGGAAGGCGAGCAAGGCTTCTTCCAGGGCGCGCAGGGTTTCGATATCCAGGTCGTTAGAGGGCTCATCCAGCAGCAGCACGTTAGCACCCTGTTTTAGGGTTTGCGCAAGCTGCAGGCGGCCACGCTCACCACCGGAAAGCTCATCCAGACGCTTCTGCTGGTCGTTGCCTTTGAAGTTAAAGCGACCAACGTAGGCTCGCGAAGAAACTTCATAGCCATTGATGTTGAGAATATCCTGGCCATCGGACACTGCTTCCCAGACAGTTTGCTTGTCGTCTAGGGCGTCGCGCAGCTGTTCAACGTAGGCAATGTCGACGGTTTCGCCGATTACCACTTCGCCAGCATCCGGCTGCTCTTTGCCGGTTACCAGCTTAAACAGCGTCGATTTACCGGCACCGTTACCGCCCACAATACCCACAATCGCCCCTGGGGGAATAGTAAAGGAGAGATCCTGGTAGAGCAGTTTTTCGTCAAAGCGCTTGGTAACGTTGTGGAACTCGATCACTTTGTCACCCAGGCGCGGGCCAGGCGGAATGTAGATCTCGTTGGTCTCATTACGCTTCTGGAAATCGCCAGACTGCATCTCTTCAAAGCGGTTAAGGCGCGCTTTGCTCTTCGCTTGGCGGCCTTTGGCGTTGCTGCGCACCCACTCAAGCTCTTGCTTGATGGCTTTCTGACGAGACGCTTCCTGTTTGGCTTCTTGGGTCAGGCGCTGCTCTTTCTGCTCAAGCCACTGGGAGTAGTTGCCTTCAAACGGAATACCTTGGCCGCGGTCCAGCTCAAGAATCCAGCCCGCGACGTTATCCAAGAAGTAACGGTCGTGGGTAATCGCAACGACAGTGCCGTTGTAGTCATGCAGGAAGCGCTCCAGCCACGCCACGGATTCAGCATCCAGGTGGTTGGTGGGCTCGTCCAGCAGTAGCATGTCCGGGCTTGAGAGCAGCAGGCGGCAAAGCGCCACACGACGACGCTCACCACCAGAAAGGTTGCCTACTTTGGCATCCCACGGCGGAAGGCGCAGCGCTTCTGCGGCTACCTCCAGCTTACGCTCAAGGTTGTGTGCATCGGCAGCTTCGATAATATTCTCAAGCCGTGCCTGCTCGCTGGCCAGGGCGTCAAAGTCGGCATCGGGTTCGGCGTAGGCAGCGTATACCGCGTTTAGTTTTTCCTGCGCCTCTTTGATGGCGCCTAAGGCCTCTTCGACGGTATCCCGAACGTTTTTCTCGTCGTCCAGCTGCGGCTCCTGGGGCAGGTAGCCCACGTTGATGCCGGGCATCGGACGAGCTTCACCTTCAAACTCTTTATCGACACCGGCCATAATGCGCAGCAGCGTGGATTTACCGGCACCGTTTAAGCCCAGTACGCCGATCTTGGCGCCAGGGAAGAACGAGAGCGAAATATCCTTGAGAATTTGCTTTTTGGGCGGCACTACTTTGCCAACCCGATTCATGGTGAATACGTATTGCGCCATGGAAATCCGTTAGGTTGTGGTAAAAGCGAGACCAGCAAATATGCTGGCTTGGTGCACAGATGATAGTGCCCAGCGCGGCTAAAGGCCAGCAAAGCAGTGGGGCAAGCGTAGAGTGGTCAAGCCGCAAAGATAAGGGGCACTCATTTGGGTGCCCCTCGGGTATGTCCACCTTGAAAACGCTTAATAGATTGGCAAGGCGCTACTCTTCTTCGTCCCAGTCATCTTCAATCGCGCGCTGTAAGCGACGCTCTTCAAGCCACGCTTCTACCTGACGGCGAGCGCGCAGGGTATCCGCTTTACTGGGTTTGCTTTTACCGTAGTGATCGTCGTTGACTGCATCCAAGTTATCAAACTCGTCAGCATCAAGCCCATCGTTGGTGTAGGTTTCACGATTTAAGGGGTCACGGCTCATGGTATGTCCTCCAACCCAAGCCGGCGCACCGGCATCACAACGGCTCCTTACCCAACAGAAGCAAAGTAAGAAGCGCCTAACGCTAAACAAGCGCCTTGCCGCTATATAACGCCACTTGGATTGAAGTTCAAGCCCTATCTTTGTTTTTATGATGACAAATGTTTATTTGGCGTTTTCTTGCTGATTTTTTAGCGCTGCCAGTGCCAATTGGGCCTCAACTCGTTCGGTCACATCTTTCTGAACACCGATGTAGTACATCAAGTTGTCGGCTTCATCATAAACTGGCGTAATTGATAGTTCATTCCAGAACATAGTGCCGTCTTTACGGTAGTTACGCAGCACTTCCCGCGAGGGGCGGCCATTCTGTAACGCTTCGCGAATCGACGATAGCGCATCCTGGTCGCGGTCTTCGTTTTGTAGAAAACGGCAGTCGCGATACAGAATTTCATCCGCACTGTAGCCCGTTAAGCGCTCAAAGCCCTTGTTCACGTAAATCAGGATGTTTTCGTCACCTTCCTGCTCCGCAACGACGATGCCATCTTCAGAAGCGTCAATAATGCGCTCAAGTAACTCCGGGTTGATCAAGGGAGATCGTTTCATCAATGGATTCCTGTTGCTTTCGTTCTTTCGTAGCCATGGTGCTGTTGATCAGCGCGGAGCTCTCTTACTGCAGGACGATGCGGAATTTCACACTACCGAATAGAGGTAGAATAGCAAAAAAACAGCTCTCTACCGCCAACTGCTGCCCATCATGGCGAGCGTTGCGGTGCTTTGCAATCAACAACGCTATTCGGCTTCCGGTAACCGCTGTGCGCTGAACACCGCCCCCACTGCCGTGAGCGCCAAGACCACCAGCAGCATGGCGCTTCCTAGCCATTGCGCCAACCCGCCGATAATACCCCCGACAACCAGCATCAGTACGCCCGTAAGCGTATTGGAAAGTGCTACATAAAGAGCGCGATTGTCTTGGCTGGCAATATCCACCAAATAGGTTTTGCGACCCAGGCGAACACCGTGATGCACAATCACCAATAGCGCATAAATCGCGGCATAGGGTAAAACGCTCTGCGTCCAGTCACCCGGCAACCAAGCTAAGGCCGCGCCTAATAGGCAGCACAACACCGTACCCACGGCAGCGTCGCGCATGACCCGGCGGCTGGACTGATCCGCGCGTTTTCCCCATATCGGGCTTGCCACCATAGCGGCTAGGCCGGATACCACCGCTAAAATGCCTAGGCCGCCCAGCTCGGTTCCGCTCTGCTGCTGGCCGAGTAGCGCCAGGTAAGGCAGCGCCAGCGCGCTTGAAAGTAGCAGGGCCCTAGCGACATTGAAGTGTAAAAACGTGCGGTCTTCACGCAGTAGCGATAGCCCCAGCTTAATGCTATCCCAGGCGTTTTCGCCGCCTTCGATGGAACCTGGCACCTCTTTAATGCGGGCTGCGCACAGCGCATTGAGTAACCAGCCAGCGGCCGCTATGCCAAGCAGTATGACCAATGCCAAATTGCCGGGGCGGTCACCGAACCACATCAATACACCGCCGGCAACCAGCGTTGCACCACCCGCGACGCTGCCGCTCCAGCCCATCAAAGTGCCTCGGCGGCGCTTGGCGATGGTTTTGCCGAGCACGTCCTTGGTAGCAATGGAGGAGAGCCCCCGTGCCAAGGAGAGCATGACCAACGCGGCCAGCACCAGCGAGCCGCCGATAGCCCCGCTGCCCATCAGGGCCAATAACGTCAAAGCGAGAGCCGCCACTGCCTGCAGTGCAGCCCCCGCCACCCACACCCACTTGCGCTGGGGTTTTAGACGAATAAAGCCAGCCACAAACAGCTGGGGGAGGAGGGCGCCTGCTTCACGAATCGGTACTAATAACCCCACCATCCATACCGGAGCGCCGATAATACCCAGCAGCCAGGGCAGCACTAAGCGGGCGCTCGACAGCTCATCCGCTAACTTATTACCTAACGAAGCGAAAAGGTGCAGAAAAAAGTTGTGCGGCTGCTCTTGGCAGGCATCGTCAGGTATATCGTCGCACATACGGCTATCGTCATCGCCTGTCAGCCACTCGTATAACTGCGTCTGTGAAACTTCCGGTTGAGCCATGTCGGTTCCTTGGCGATTGCTAATTTAAGATGACAGAATGCCTACTTAGGATGCCACACTGTATTTTAAAACCTGTATTTAAAAAGCCCTGTGTTCCAAAAGCCTGTGCTTTAAAAACCTGCGTTTCAAAGGAACGGATAGATAAGGACTCAAAAAGATGACCCGCATTCACATTCGCTACTGTACCCAATGCCAGTGGCTGTTGCGTAGCGCCTGGTATGCCCAAGAACTTCTCTCCACGTTTGGCGAGCAGCTAACAGAGGTCGCGCTCTCACCCTCTCACGGCGGTACTTTCGAGATCTGGTGTGATGACTCGCTTCTCTGGGAGCGTAAGCGAGATGGTGGGTTTCCCGACATTAAAACGCTCAAACAGCAGGTGCGCGACCAGATCGATCCTGCCCAAGACCTGGGGCATATCGACCGATGACGCAAGATCAGCAGGCAGTACTGTATGGCTTGGGCGCCGTCGCGCTTTGGTCGACCGTGGCGACGACATTCAAAGTCGCCCTGGCCTGGATGAGCCCGCTTGAACTCATGTGGTTGGCCGCTCTGGTGTCCTGGATGCTAATGGGCGCCATCGTCGTCAAGCAAGGGCATATGCGCGTTGCGCTACGCTGGGGGTGGGGGACGGCGCTTTGGGCTGGGTTAATGAACCCCGTGGCTTACTACTTGTTGCTATTTGCTGCCTATGACCGGCTACCTGGCCAAGAGGCCATGGCGCTCAACTATACATGGGCACTGGCGATGGCTTTTTTGGCAGTGCCGCTGCTGGGACATAGTCTCACCCGCTCGGATGTAGGGGCTGGTTTGGTGGCTTACAGCGGCGTTTGGGTCATTGCTACCCGAGGAGAGGTCTTCAACGTTGCTTTCGAAGATCCTCTGGGGGTCGTTTTCGCGTTGGCATCGACACTGGTATGGGCGCTTTACTGGCTGCTCAATGCGAAAGACGCGCGGCAGCCGTTGGTAGGGCAGTGGCAGAATTTCAGTGTTGGGTTACCTGTTTTAACACTATTGTTACTTTTTGGCCCTGGCCTGCAGTGGCACGGGTGGTCTGCGCTTGGGGCTGGTGCGTATGTCGGCCTCTTCGAAATGGGCGTTGCGTTCGTGCTTTGGCAAATGGCCGTGCAGAGCGTTTCACGAACTGCCAAGGTCTCTAATCTGATCTTCTTGTCGCCGCCTGTCTCCCTTTTGCTGCTGTTCTTGGTCGTCGGTGAACCAATGCGGCTGTCTACCCTAGTGGGTTTAATACTGATTCTGTGCGGGTTGGCGATTCAACAGATTCCCCAAGCACGGCGTGAGCCAGCGCTGTAGTGTGTTTTTTTGGCCGCTTATTGTAAATTTTTGTGACTTTTGTTTTTGTAGCTTGTCACTGCCGCTAATACGATTAATTTAAGCTAATATCATCCCGTTAGGGTGATTTAACTAAGACAATATCACCAGCGACGATAGCCAGCTTCATGTTGATCTGGCAGTGTTTAGTCGGGGTAAGCAGCCCAGGGGGTGACAATGCGTCGTGCGTTGTTACGAAGGAAAGGCGACTTGCTCATCGGTAGCGAAAACGTTCATTAGGGATCTCTGGCCATGAAAGGCAACGTTACAACGAAACGCACACCTCTCTCACTTCAGCGCGCTGTCCGACCCTGGACACTGACCACGCTTGCCTGTTTACCGCTGACGGCGCTTGCCCAGCAGCTGCCTTCTACGCTGTACGCGCCTGGTATGACCGATCTCAATACCACAATTCAGCAAACGATCGTGAGTAACCCGCAGGTCAATGCAGCTTGGAACAATTTTAGCGCGGCGGGAAGTGATGTGCGCGTGGCTCAGGGTAACTACCTGCCGTCGATCGACGTGACGGCCGGGGTGGGGCGCCAAGACCAGCAAAACGATGGACGTGGCAGTTACAGCAGTGACTTTGCCGAGCTCACCCTGACGCAAATGGTATTCGATGGCTTTGCGACACGCAGCGAAGTAGAGCGCTTGGATCGTACGCGCCTCATCGCTTACTTCGAGTTGCTGGGGGCCAGCGAAACGGTAGCGCTGGAAGCGTTTGAAACCTATCTAGATGTCTTGCGATTCCGAGAAATGGTCCGCTTGGCGCAAGATAACTATCGCGAACACCAGCGTGTTTTCTCGCAGATCGAAGAGCGTGCACTGTCTGGTGCTGGGCGTGGAGTGGATCTGGAGCAAATCAGCGGTCGTTTGGCGCTGGCCGAATCCAATTTGATGACCGAAGCTTCGAACCTGCATGATGTGACGGCACGTTACCAGCGGATCGTCGGTGAGCTACCACCGCAAAATATGTCGCCTGCACCCTCGCTGGCTGACGAGCTGCCCAGCGATGTCAGCGAAGCAGTGCGAATGGCCTTTGAGGGCAATCCCGATTTCCATGCGGCCATTGAGAACATTGCCGTTCAGCGTGCTGAGCAAAATGCCGCTCGTGCCGCCTTCATGCCACGCCTGGATATTCAAGGCCGTACCGGTACCAATAACCAAGACGACTCGATCGCTGGTCGCAGCGATGAGCACAGCATTCAGCTCGTGGCAAGCATGAACCTCTATCGCGGTGGTTCTGATAGTGCCGCGTTCGAAGCTGCCACGACGCGCATCGAGCAGGCCGTCAATCAGCGTGAAGTGGCGTGTACCAATGTCCGTCAGACGACACAAATCGCCTACAACGATACGCAGCGTCTTAATGAGCAGTTGCGCTATCTCAACGACCACCGCCAATCCATCGATCGCGTGCGTGGCGCTTATCAGCAGCAGTTCGATATTGGCCAGCGCACCCTTTTGGACGTGCTGGACAGTGAGAATGAGTACTTCGAGGCCAGCCGTGCCTATGCCAATGCGGAATTCGACCTGACACTGGCCCAGGCGCGGACGCTGGCCGCCATGGGGCAGCTCATGCAAACGTTGGAAGTGGTCCGTGAAGACATTCCAACCTTGGCAGAGTTGGGCTACGAAGATTTAGCGCAAGACCCTGAGATGGCCTGCGCTACCGATGGCCCGCGTGGCTTCACTCTGGAAGATTTCACCCGTGGCATTTCCGCTTCGTCGTTGTCCAGCGACACGCTCACCACCGCCTACAACGAGCCGAGTGAGCCAGTCGTGATGCCAATCGATGCGCCTGTGTACGCCAACGCAGCGGTTGAGCCTGAGGCCATCGAGAGCAGTCTCTATATTCAAGTCGCCTCGCTAAGTGCCGCTGAGCGCGCTCAACAGTTAAGCATTGAGTTAGGAGAGCAGCTAACGAGCCAGTCACGGGTGTATGCGTCGGCGGGAAATTATCGCGTTCAACTGGGGCCGGTGGCCTCGTTCAGTGATGCTCAGGCGCTATAGCAAACGCTACAACGAATGGGGTATGGTGATGCCTTTGTCACCAATGGTTAGAGCATCCAGCGTCTATGAGTAACTAGCCATCCTCTGAGCCTGCCGCGCAGGGCGGCAGGCAAGCACTACCCATTGGGTGTGTAATACGAGTCGCTTAATGCGTTTTAGGGTAATGAGGTCTTTGTGACACAACCAAACCTGAGTAGGGCGGAGGCTCCCCATTCGCGATCGGATGAAATCAGCCCCAATGAACTAGAGGGGCGTGATGAGCTGCTTGAGTGCCTCAAGGTAATCGCTTCTTTTCATCAACATGAAGTGTCATCGGAAGCACTTCGGGCAGGCCTGCCGTTGGAACAGGGCAAATTGACGCCCTCGGTGTTTGGGCGAGCTGCCTCACGGGCGGGTTTGACGGCTAGAATTACTAAAAGTCGGCTGTCTGGACTGAATCCAGCGCTATTCCCGGTGATTCTTCTGCTCGAACCCGGCCGAGCCTGTGTCTTGTTGGGGCTGGATCTTAAGCAGAAAAGAGCCCGCGTCATTTTTCCCGAACTCTCAGAGTCGGACGTCGACATTTCTCTCGACGAGCTTTACGCGGGTTATAGTGGCGAGGCTATTTACGTTCGCCCAAAGTTTTTAGCTGATAACGCATCCGAGCCGGGCGTTAAAAAACGCCGTGACCAGCACTGGTTTTGGGGCGTTATTCGTGAAAATCGTCGGCTTTACCGCGATATCGTTCTGGGGTCGGTGGCGATTAACGTATTCGCCATCGCCATGCCCCTATTCGTTCTCAATGTTTACGATCGTGTCGTGCCTAACCAAGCAACAGAAACGCTTTGGGTGCTCGCCGTCGGTATTTTTATCGTTCTCTGCTTCGACTTGGCCCTAAGGCTAATGCGAAGCAGCTTTGTCGACTTGGCCGCCAGCCGGGCAGACGTCAAGCTCTCATCAAGTATCATGGCCAAATCACTGGGGCTGCGTTTGGAAGAGCGGCCCGCCTCGACGGGGTCCTTCACCTCCACGCTTCAGTCGTTCGAATCAGTGCGTGCCTTTATCGGTTCTGCAACCATCCTAGGCATCGTGGACTTACCGTTCGTGCTGATGTTTGCCGCCATTATTGCGCTGATCAACCCCTGGCTCGTGCTCCCAGTACTGGTTGGGATCGTATTCGTATTGCTCTACGCCTTGGCGGCTCAAGGAAAGCTCCACGAACTTTCGCAAACGACCTGGGAGGTCGGCGCGCAGCGTAACTCGCTATTGGTCGAGTCCATCTCCCAGTTGGAAAACGTCAAAGCGCTAAGGGCCGAAAGTCGCATCCAGCGTCACTGGGAAAAAGCGTCGGCCTTTCTATCCAGGACCGGCGCGCAATTGAAAATGGTCAGCACGTCGGTCTCTAACGTCGCTCAGTGGGCACAGCATAGTGTGGCCGTTTGCGTCATCATCGTCGGGGTGTATCAAATCATCCAGGGGAATCTGACTCAGGGTGGCCTGATCGCTGCCTATATGCTCTCTTCGCGAGCCATGGCGCCTATCAGCCAAGCCGCTGCACTGCTGGCTCAGTATCATCAATCCTCCACCGCACTAGAGTCATTGAATGCGGTCATGAATAAAAAGGTAGAGCGGCACGAAGGCAAGGCGTACGTAGAAAAGCCCAGCTTTGCAGGCAATATTCGCCTTGAAAAAGTGACGTTACGCTATCCCAATGAAGAGCGTGACGCCTTGAAGGATGTTTCTGTTACGGTCAAAGCGGGCGAAAAAGTGGCGCTCCTGGGGCGCATTGGCTGTGGAAAATCGTCGCTCAATAAACTCGTGCTGGGTTTTTATCAGCCCACCGCCGGGGCGGTGCTGGTCGATAATGTCGATATTCGTCAGCTCGACCCGTTACAACTACGCCGCCACATAGGCTATGTGCCTCAGGATGTCAGCCTATTTTCAGGCTCGCTGCGTGACAATATCGTGGCAGGGGGTGGTAGTGACCGAGTGGATGACGATGCGCTGCTGCGGGCCATCGAGCTAGCGGGGCTGGAAAGCTTGGTCAACAGCCATCCTCATGGCGTCGATCTGCAGGTAGGCGAGCGCGGCCAAGCGCTATCAGGAGGGCAGAAACAGTCGGTTGCCATTGCCCGCGCGTTGGTTCAAGACCCGCCCATCTTATTACTGGACGAGCCTACCAGCTCTATGGATAACGCCAGTGAAGAGACGTTCAAAGCCAATCTAAAAAACGTCGCAGCAGGCAAAACCATTCTCGTCGTAACGCATCGTACCTCGCTACTCTCTCTGGTGGATCGCATCATCGTCATGGATGCAGGTAAAGTCGTCGCCGACGGTCCGCGGGATACCGTGGTGGAAGCGCTGCGCAAAGGCCAAATCGGGAGGGCTTCGTAATGGCGCGTAAATCCTCCTCGACATCTGAACAAAAAGGCTTTGAAGCGATTGGGCGCTTCTCTGAAAAGGGCCAAAAACCGTTTCGACCCTTTATGGATCGCCTGTTTGCCAAACGAGTGACCTCCGCGCACCTCAATCGTGACTGGGCGAGCGACACCGACTGGGCGCGAATGCAGCAAGAGCCCATTCGGGCGCGGCTGTTTCTTTATACGGTCCTGTTGGCGATCGTGGCGCTGCTGATATGGTCTTACTTTGCCGCTATTGATGAAGTGACCCGCGGGTCTGGACGGGTGATTCCTGCCAGCCAACTTCAGCGTATCCAGTCCTTTGACGGCGGGGTGATCGAACAGATCATGGTGCGGGAAGGGCAGATGGTGAGCGCCGGTGAGGTGCTGATGCAGATAGACCCGACCCGGTTCGTCTCGGATTTTCGTGAAAATCGCGCCCAGCGATTCGCTCTGGAAGCCCGCGCTGAACGTCTGCGTGCGCTGGCGACCGGTACGGCTTTCGAGCCCTCCGAAGAGCTACGCCAGGAAGTGCCCAACATCGTCATGCAAGAGCGTGAGGTATACGAGAGCCGACGCGAAGAGCTGCGCGAGCAAAAGAACGTGTTAGAAGATCGCGTTCGCCAGCGCGAGCAGGAGTTGCGTGAGGCAGAGTCACGACGGGATACCGCTGCGCGTGAGGCTAGCATGGCCAGCCAGGAGCTGAACCTGACGCGGCCACTGCTGGCCTCGGGAGCGGTTTCTGAAGTCGAGGTGCTGCGTTTACAGCGGGAAGTTTCACGAGCATCTGGTGAGAGGAGTCAGGCCGATGCAGCGGTTGCCCGCCTGCAGGCAGCCGTCGAGGAGGCGCAAACGCAGCTGCGAGAGCTGGATGCCGAGCGTCGAAGCGAGTGGCGTAACGACCTCGCGCAAGCGCTGGGCGAGCTCAACGCACTACAGCAGTCGGGTACGGGGCTGCAGGATAGAGTGCGGCTGACGGAAATTCGCTCGCCGGTGGATGGCATCGTGCAGCGTATTAACATCAATACCATTGGCGGTGTTGCCCAGCCTGGCCAGGAAGTGGTGGAAATCGTGCCTACCGATGATCAACTGCTCGTGGAAGCACGGATTGCGCCTCAAGACATCGCCTTCCTTCACCCAGGCCAGCCAGCCACCATCAAGCTCACCGCCTACGACTATGCCATCTACGGCGGTCTACAGGCAGAGCTTGAGCACATCAGTGCCGATACCATCACCGATGATGACGGCAACACGTTTTATTTGGTGCGAGTGCGCAGCTTAGAGAATGAAAACGTAGCCGACCGGCTGCAGGTAATACCGGGCATGACGGCGCAGGTCGATATCGTCACCGGTAAGCGAACGGTGATGCAGTTTATGCTGAAACCTGTTTTAAGGGCGTGGCGAGATTCCATGGGGGAGCGCTGATGAAACACTGGTTTATCACAACAGATGGCAGTTTAAAGGCGCGGTGGAAAAAAGCGTTCCAAAATGTAGGAGCTTCGACGCCAGCCACCTACGAGCATCAGATATCACCCAACGATCTCGCTTGGCTCTCGACGACCGTCGAGAGCTGGCCCTCACTACTGCCTAAATTAGTCGAACAGGGTGCCATTGTCGTGGTGCTTAGCTACACCCCTGATGACCGAGAGGCGCTGAGTGCACTGGATCTGGGCGCAAGAGGCTATGTGCACACCCTGGCCGCCGCCGATGTGCTCAACCAAGTGGCGCTGGTCGTTACGAACCAGGGAGTCTGGGTAGGGCAAGAGTTACTGGCTAAAGTACTTGGCGGTACGTTCAAAGCTCTTCAGCAGCGTGTTGATCATGACCGCTACCAGCATAGCGATTACTTAGGGCTGCTGACCGAGCGAGAGCGCGGTGTTGCACTCGCGGTTGCGCGCGGTGCTACCAACAAGGAAGCGGCCCGTCAGTTGGATATCACCGAGCGAACGGTGAAAGCGCATTTGAGTGCTATTTTCAAGAAGTTGGAGGTGCGTGATCGGTTGCAATTGATCCTCAAATTAGCGCCAGTAGCAGAGCAGGCAGATATGTAGCTCGACTGCCGAAACGTGACAATCTCCTATATATACCCTGAATCCGTGAGACCGGCCCCCGGAAGCACTTCTAACCCACTGACCTGCATGGCAATATAGCCATTATCGCCATTCACCCAGACAGTGCCATGCCCAACATAAAGTTCCGCGCCAGTCGCCGCACCCTCACCAGCCACGCCGGGCTGTCCATCATCGGGCAATGCTTCGAGATCGCTGGCGTCGACAGCATCGACAGCCGCTTCCCCACCACGCTGGGCATGCGCACCAGTGACGTGATCAAGAG
>Ga0209644_1000114_pt1 | contig 28126 bp, 25 predicted proteins | sample ETNvirome_2_1000_FD_184069 | JGI IMG/M metagenome (GOLD analysis project Ga0209644, IMG submission 184069) | Marine viral communities from the Pacific Ocean - ETNP_2_1000 (SPAdes) (version 2) | ecosystem: Environmental > Aquatic > Marine > Oceanic | place: Pacific Ocean | collected 2013-06-22 | reverse complement strand
ACTCACCCGTCCGCCGCTCGTCAGCATCCAGCAAGCTGGATCTGTTACCGCTCGACTTGCATGTGTTAGGCCTGCCGCCAGCGTTCAATCTGAGCCATGATCAAACTCTTCAGTTTAAGATCAATGCGATCCTTACTCGCTGCCCGAAGGCAACAAAAGCGGATCAAACTTGGCTCAAGGTTCAAACGAATTTGAAAGATGTGAACATCTCTCTTGTGCGCTTGCCTTGATAATTGGTGATTTATCACCCTCATCGGCAAGCGCCCACATGAATTACCTGATCAAATTATTAAAGAGCAACTTTCTTGAGTTCGCTGCGACGGGCTCGGTGACCTGAACCGTGTTGCCTCAGCGAGGAAGGCGTATTCTACGCACTTCCTGGTGTTTGTCAACTGCTGTTTTAGCGAGTGAAGCGAGCGATCTAAACAACAACAAGACGGCTCTAACTTCCTGACAAACCAGAGGTTTTTCAACCTCATTCACCGCTGGTAACGCTGGGCGTCCCCGGCAGCGGATGCGTACTTTACGGATTCGCGGCCGGGTTGGCAAGAGCTAATGTGAAAAAGTTTTCAGAAAGTTCACACCAGGGTCACGCGAGCGTAACGCTTCTTGCCCGCTTGAATCACATACACTTTACCAGTGGCGAGCATGGTGTCTTGAGCAACGACCTCACCATCCACTTTGACACTGCCATTTTTCAGCATGTCTTTGGCTTGTGCGCTGTTCTTGGTTAAGCCTGAGCGATTCAGAACAGTCGCAACCGGGGCCTGCTCGCTGCCTTCAAAATCGACGTCTACTTCTGGCAGGTCTTCCGGCAACTCACCATCGGCCAACTGGTTACCCGCCGACTTGTGCGCATTCACGGCGGCTTCATCACCGTGGTAGCGGGCGATGAGTTCGCGGGCAAGCTCCATTTTCACATCGCGAGGATTCGCACCCTGCTCGACACTCTGCTTCAACGCCTCAATCTCTTCGTTCGATTTCAGCGAGAGCAGTTCGAAGTAACGCCACATTAAGCTGTCGGGCATGGAGACCAGCTTATTGAACATGGAGCCCGGTGCTTCATCCACGCCCACGTAGTTGCCAAGCGACTTGGACATTTTCTGCACGCCGTCCAAACCTTCTAGCAGGGGCATCGTGATGACCACCTGAGGCTCCTGGCCGAAGTGCTTTTGAATCTCGCGCCCCATGAGCAGGTTAAATTTCTGATCGGTGCCGCCCAGTTCGATATCAGCTTCTAGTGCGACGGAGTCATAGCCCTGCACTAGCGGGTAAAGAAACTCGTGAATCGCAATCGGCTGATTCGCTTTGTAGCGCTTCTCGAAGTCATCACGCTCCAGCATGCGAGCCACGGTGCTTTGTGCTGCCAGCTCAATCATTTTGGCAGCCGTTAACTCGCCAAACCATTCCGCGTTGAAGCGCACCTCGGTCTTTTCCGGATCGAGGATTTTGAACACCTGCTCTTTATAAGTTTCCGCATTCGCCTTGACGTCGGCTTCGGTCAGCGGCTTACGGGTGACGTTTTTACCGGTCGGGTCACCAATACGGCCGGTGAAGTCACCAATCAAAAAGATGACGGTATGACCGAGATCTTGGAACTGACGCATTTTGGTCAGCAGTACGCTGTGGCCCAGGTGCAAATCAGGTGCTGTAGGGTCGAACCCTGCTTTAATACGCAGCTTGCGACCAGACGCGAGCTTTTTACGCAGCTCGTCTTCTACCAGGATTTCATGCGTCCCCCGCGACAGCAGCGCTAACGCCTGATCCACCTCACTCATTGCCGATCTCCATGTACTATGTGCCGTTAAAGGCGTTTAAATAATCAATAGTGGGCGATGTTATCACGCTCCACCGCCTTGGTTGAGCCTTCACCCCGTTTTGGATGACTCGCATGATGAAAACCGCCTCCTCCACACCGACGGCCTACTATATCGGGCTCATGTCAGGCACCAGCTTGGACGGTATTGATGCCGCCCTGGTCTCTATCACTCCTGGCACGCCGCCTAAGCTATTAGCCACGGCTGCCGTTGCCATGCCCGATACGCTGCACGCGCAGCTACTGCACCTTTGCCACGCGCCAGCAGCGCACTTTGCCGAACTGGCCGCCGCCGAGGATGCCTTTTGCCGCCTCCAGGCCCAGGCCGTTACAGCACTATTAACGGAACAGAGGCTCGCCCCGGCTCAGATTACAGCGATTGGCAGCCACGGCCAGACGATTGAGCACGCGCCGCAAGGTCACCAGGGTGGTCCGGCGTATACGCTACAGCTAGATAACCCGAGCCTGCTGGCAGAATTGACGGGGTGCACAGTGGTGGCCGACTTTCGCCGCCGGGACTTGGCCGCTGGCGGCCAAGCAGCGCCTTTAGCACCCGCGTTCCACCAAGCGCTGTTTGGGCAGCGCCCAGGCGAACAGCTCGTGCTGAATCTGGGCGGCTTTGCCAATCTTACATGGCTTCCTCAAGAACAAGAGCGCGCCGTGGTGGGCTTCGATACCGGCCCGGCGAACGCGCTGCTTGATGCCTGGTTTGCCAAGCATCACACCGGGCGATTTGATGAGAACGGCACTTGGGCAGCCAGCGGGCAAATCGACCAAGCGCTGCTCGCCCGCCTGCTGCAAGAACCCTTTTTTCATCAGCCGCCGCCGCGCAGCACCGGGCGCGAGCTGTTTCACTTAGCGTGGTTGAGCGACCACCTCGCTGGCGACGAAGCCCCCCGTGATGTTCAGACAACGCTGGCCGAACTGACGGCGGTGAGTGTCGCGCAAGGGGTGGTCCAACTACCGCTGAGCCAGCCCAGCGCCACGCTGCTAGTCTGCGGTGGCGGTGCTCACAATGCCTATTTGATGGAAAGACTAGCCGCGCACCTGCCTAAGGTCACGCTGCTCTCCCCCGCCACGCTGGGCTGGCCAGAGGATTGGATTGAAGCAGGAGCCTTTGCCTGGCTCGCCCGCCAACGCCTGCACGGGCTACCCGGCAACTTGCCTTCCGTCACCGGCGCCAGCGGCCCGCGGGTACTGGGCGGCATTTACGCCCCCTAGCGGCGAAGGCCGTCAATAATCGTCACCGTCGCGCAGGGCAAGATGGGGCGGCACCTGCGCGCCTAACGGCTTACCGCTGGCGACGGCGTCGCCCTGCTTGATCATCAACCGCAGGTCGTTGGCGGAATCCGCATGGGCCAGCGCCACTTGCTGGCTGACTTGGCCCGCTTGATAAAGCGCGTAAAGCGCCTGATCGAAAGTTTGCATCCCCGCGTCGCGGGAGCCTGCCATGGCCTGCTTTAATTCATCAATACGCCCTTTTCGGATCAGATCCACCACCCGTGGCGACGAGAGCAAAATCTCAATCGCCGCGCAGCGGCCACCCTGTTGGGTAGGCAGCAGCTGCTGCGCGACCACGGCACGCAGATTCAGCGACAGATCCATCAGAACCTGCTCGTGCCGCTCATGGGGAAAGAAGTGAAGGATACGCTCTAAGGCTTGGTTGGCGTTGTTGGCGTGCAATGTCGCCAAACAGAGATGCCCGGTTTCCGCGAAAGTGAGGGCGTGCTCCATGGTCTCGCGGGTACGCACTTCACCAATCAAGATCACATCCGGCGCTTGGCGTAGCGTATTTTTCAGCGCCACCTCGAAGGACTCCGTATCCACCCCCACTTCGCGCTGATTAACGATGCCTCGCTGATGCGGATGCAGGTACTCGATGGGGTCTTCAATGGTGATGATATGCCCACCGACTGAGGCGTTGCGCTCCTGAATCATCGCCGCCAGCGTAGTGGATTTCCCCGTTCCCGTGCCGCCTACCACTAGCACCAGCCCGCGTTTGGCATTGGCCAACGTCGCCAACTGGCTAGGCACGCCCAGCGCGCTAAGGGTCGGAATGGTCTGCGCAATGCGGCGCACCACCATGGCGGGCTCGTTGCGCTGTTGAAAGGCGCTTACCCGAAACCGCCCCGCACTCTCCAGGCTTAGGGCAAAGTTCGCCTCGTGCTCCTCTTGAAATCGCTCCCGCTGCTTCTCAGGAACCGCATTCAGCACCAGGCTGCGCACTTGGCTAGAGGAGAGCGGCTGACGCCCCAGCGGCACCAGCCCTTGGGGCGTTTTAAGGCTGGGCGGCGCGCCCACCGAAATAAGCAGGTCAGAGGCCTGCTGCTCGACCATGATGCCCAGCAGTTGGTGCAGCCACTGGGTCGCGGTCATACCGCTGGCTGGCTCACTCATCGCGTCTATTATCCTTTTGCCGCCTTACTCATCTTTTAACGTCAGCGTGCCTTTAGCTCTTACTTGGGCTTCCTCCATACTCACCACGCCCTCTTTAACCAGCTTAGCGAGCGAGGCATTCAGGGTCTGCATTCCCAGTGCGCCGCCGGTCTGGATGGCGGAGTAGATCTGCGCCACCTTATCTTCGCGAACGAGGTTACGCACCGCAGACGTGGCAATCAGGATCTCGTGGGCCGCCACGCGACCGCCGCCCTGGCGCTTCAACAACGTTTGCGAGATGACCGCTTGGAGCGATTCAGACAGCATTGAGCGCACCATGGATTTCTCTTCACCGGGGAAGACATCAATAATCCGGTCGATGGTTTTCGCCGCCGAAGTCGTGTGCAGCGTACCAAATACTAGGTGCCCCGTTTCAGCAGCGGTGAGCGCTAAACGGATCGTTTCGAGATCCCGCAACTCACCGACCAAAATCACGTCCGGGTCTTCGCGCAGCGCGCTTCGCAGCGCCCCAGAGAAGCTATGGGTATCGCGGTGAACCTCCCGCTGATTAATCAGGCAACGCTTGCTGGTGTGCACAAACTCCACCGGATCTTCGATGGTCAGAATATGCTCGAAGCGCTGTTCGTTGATGTAGTCGATCATCGCCGCCAAGGTCGTGCTTTTGCCCGACCCCGTGGGCCCGGTCACCAGCACCAATCCCCTGGGTAGCATCGAAAGGCGCTGGAACACCTCGCCCATGCCCAAGGTTTCCATGGAAAGCACCTTATTGGGAATGGTACGGAACACCGCCCCCGCCCCGCGTGCCTGGTTAAAGGCATTGACCCTAAAGCGCGCCACCCCCGGCACTTCAAACGAGAAGTCCGCTTCTAAGTGCTCTTCATAGTCGCGGCGCTGCCGATCGTTCATGATGTCGTAGATCAGCCGCCGAACGTCGCTGTTCTCCATGGCGGGCACATTAAGCCGACGAATATCGCCATCAACACGTATCATGGGAGGCAGACCCGCCGAAAGGTGCAAGTCGGATGCATTCTGCTTTGCCGAGAATGCCAGCAGTTCGGTAATATCCATCTCTCTTTCCCAGCTGCGGTAAGGTGCTTGAGTATGACAGACAACGCGCTCCCCGAGTCACTTGCATCTGCGCGTGAACGCCTGCGCCGGGCGCTTGAGGATGCCGGACGCTCGCCCACCAGCGCCACCCTGCTGGCGGTGAGCAAAACCAAGCCCGCCGAGATGCTGCGCGAAGCGTGGCAGCACGGCCAGCGCGAGTTTGGTGAAAACTACCTGCAAGAGGCGCTGGATAAACAAGCGGCGCTTGAGGATCTTGACGGCATTGTGTGGCACTTCATTGGCCCACTGCAATCGAACAAGACCCGCGCTGTGGCCGAGCAGTTTGCCTGGGTACACAGCGTTGACCGGTTAAAGATCGCCAAACGCCTGAGCGAACAGCGCCCGGCAGCGTTACCGCCGCTAAACGTATGCCTGCAGGTCAATATTAGCCGCGAGGCCACGAAATCCGGCGTGCTGCCCGAGGGTACCTTGGCACTGGCCCAAGAGATTGCCGCCCTGCCAGGCCTCGCCCTGCGCGGGCTGATGGCGATTCCCGCCCCGGCGGAGACGCTAGAAGCACAACGCCAGCCGCTGGCAGCGCTGCGCCAGCTATTAGAAGAGCTCCAAGCGGCACTGCCTGAAGCACCGCTGGATACGCTCTCAATGGGCATGAGCGACGATTTAGAAGCGGCTGTCTTAGAAGGCGCCACGCTGGTACGTTTAGGCACCGCCATTTTTGGCGCACGGGGCTAACTACGGTTCACACAGCACGCGGCTCACACAACACACGGTTTACTTTACACGCTGCAAGACGCAGCCATTTGCGAAAAAGGATACCCCCATGGCGAGCAAGATCACCTTCATTGGCGCAGGCAACATGGCCGGTGCCATTATCGGCGGCCTGATCGAAAGCGGTGTCTCACCTAGCGACATCACCGCCACGGCCCCCAACGAAAGCGAACTGGCTCCGCTGAAGGCGCGCCTGGGTATTCATACCCACACCGACAACAGCGCAGCGGTTAACGGTGCGGATGTGGTCGTGCTGGCGGTCAAACCGCAGATCATGCGCGGCGTTTGTGAAGCCCTGCGTGAAAGCGTTCAGCAGCAGGCGCCGCTGGTAATTTCCATTGCTGCAGGCCTGGATGCCAACACCATCGACCAGTGGCTGGGCGGCGGCAACGCCCTGGTGCGTTGCATGCCCAACACCCCGTCACTGGTCGGCATCGGTGCCAGCGGCCTGTACGCCAACGCGGCGGTCAGCGATGCCCAGCGCACCCTCGCCACGCAGCTAATGGAAGCCGTGGGTATTGTCGAGTGGGTCGAGGAAGAGCGTTTACTAGATGCGGTGACCGCGGTTTCCGGCAGCGCCCCGGCTTACTTCTTCTTAATGTTTGAAGCCATGGAAGAGGCCGCCGTGAAGCTCGGCCTGCCTGCCGAAACCGCCCGCCGCTTGGCCATTCAAACCGCCTTGGGGGCCTCCACTATGGCCCAGCGCAGCGACAAAGACCCGGCCACCCTGAAGCAGAACGTGATGTCACCGGGCGGCACCACCGAGCGCGCTATTGCGCATATGGAAGATGCGCACCTGCGCACGATCATTGCCGACGCCATGCAGGCCTGCGCCGCGCGCGCCGATGCCATGTCCAAAGAGCTAAGCGGTAACGATTGAGTCTTACGTAGGCAACCGACCGTGAATCACGCCATAAGAACGGGATGAACTGCAGGCACGCCGCTCATCTCAAGAACGACATTTTTTAGGAGAAGCCGCAATGGGAAGTCAATTAGGCAGCGCCGGGTTAATGCTGGTGAACTCGCTGATCAATATTTATCTGTTTCTGTTAGTGCTGCGCTTTTTGCTGCAGGCATCCCGGGCGGATTACTACAACCCGCTCAGCCAGTCGGTGGTGAAAATCACCCAGCCTGTTGTTGGTCTGTTTCAAGGCTTCCTCGGCCCCGTGGGTGGGCGCTTTGACCTCGCCACGCTGGCGGCCGGTTTCGTGCTCAAAGTGGTCAGTATGATTGCCATTTTCATGGTGATCGGCGTGGGTATGCCGCCCATTGCAGGACTGGTGATTGCTGGGGTGGCCGCGCTGGCCAACGCCATCTTGAAGATCTACTTCTTTGCCATGATCGTGATGATCATTCTGAGCTGGGTCGCGCCGAATGCCAGCCACCCCGGCGCGCTGCTGGTGATGCAGTTGGTCGAGCCGATCATGGCTCCGGTGAGAAAGGTGATTCCGCCGCTAGGCATGATTGATCTTTCGCCGATCGTGGTCTTTATCGCCATTAACCTAGTAGACGGCTTAGTGGTTGGCTCGCTGATCCGCGCGGCGGGCATCTCGGGCGCACTCGTAGGCCTATAAAGGCCCTATCGACTCGACTATCGCCCCGAGCTTACTTTTTGCAGGACTAGCGCTTTCGATGCCTGATTCAAACACTCTTGCTTATGACGACCGGCCAGCGGACTCCGTTGGCCTTGTGACCCCTCACGTGGTTAAGTTCGAGACGCCGCTGCCGCTTGCCTGCGGCAAAACGCTGCCGGAGTACGAACTGATCTATGAGACCTACGGCACGCTGAACGCCGAGCGCTCTAACGCGGTGCTGATTTGCCACGCACTGTCGGGGCATCATCACGCTGCGGGCTACCACACGGCCGAGGATCGCAAACCTGGCTGGTGGGATGCCCATATCGGCCCCGGCAAATCCATCGACACCAATCGCTTTTTCGTGGTGTCGCTGAACAACCTAGGCGGCTGCCACGGCAGTACTGGCCCGGCGAGCCATAACCCGGACACCGGCCGCCAGTGGGGTCCTGACTTCCCCGTGGTCACGGTGAGCGATTGGGTCACCAGCCAAGCGCGCCTCGCCGATCATCTGGGCATTGAGCGCTGGGCAGCGGCAGTGGGCGGCAGTTTGGGCGGCATGCAGGTGCTGCAGTGGACGATCACCTACCCCGAACGGGTCGCCAATGCCGTCGTCATTGCGGCCACGCCGCGCCTCTCGGCGCAGAACATCGCCTTCAACGAGGTCGCCCGCCAAGCCATCCGCTCAGACCCGGAGTTCTTCGACGGCTGGTACGCCGAGCACGACACCGCACCCAAACGGGGGCTGAAGCTGGCCCGCATGGTCGGGCATATCACCTACCTCTCCGAAGATGCCATGGGCAGCAAGTTTGGCCGCGACCTGCGCAGCGACGACTTGAGCTTTGGCTTCGACGTCGAGTTTCAGGTGGAGTCGTACCTGCGCTATCAGGGCGATACCTTCTCGACCGCCTTTGATGCCAATACCTACCTGCTAATGACCAAAGCGCTGGACTACTTCGACCCGGCGGCCAGCTGCGACGGCGATCTTGCCTGCGCCTTGGCACCGGCGCAGTGCCCCTTTTTGATCGTCAGCTTTACCACAGACTGGCGCTTCCCGCCGTCGCGCTCCCGGGAGTTGGTGGATGCACTAACGCGCGCGGGCAAATCGGTGAGCTATGCCAACATTGAATCGCCCCACGGGCACGATGCCTTCTTATTACCGGAACCGCGTTACCAAGCGCTGTTCAGCGCCTTTATGGGCCGCGTCGCACGAGAGCAGCACATCGACGCCGCAGGCGCGGAGGAAATACGCTAATGCGCACGGATCTTGAACTGATTTACGACTGGGTTCCCCAAGGTGCACACATCCTTGACCTCGCCTGCGGCGACGGCGTTTTGCTGGAGCGGCTGGCCCAAGAGAAAGGCGTGACCGGCTACGGGTTGGAGATCGATCCAGACGGTATCACCCAGTGTGTGGCACGCGGCGTCAACGTCATCGAGCACAACCTGGACGATGGCCTGGGCAGCTTCTGCGATAACAGCTATGACCAAGTCATCATGACCCAGGCGCTGCAGGCGCTGCGCCGCCCGGATAAGATGCTTGATGAAATGCTTCGAGTAGCCGAGGAGGGCATCATCACCTTCCCTAACTTCGCCTACTGGCGTCACCGCATTCACCTGGGGTTACGCGGCTATATGCCGGTATCGAAATCGCTGCCCCACGCGTGGTACGACACCCCCAATATCCACCTCTCGACGTTTAACGACTTCGAGCATCTATGCAAAGAGAAAGGCTTGGTGATTGTTGACCGTGCCGTAGGAGTGGGCGACCACAAGGGGCACTGGACCTCGAAGTGGTGGCCGAACCTGTTTGGTGAAATCGCCATTTTCCGAGTGCGCCGACGCGCCTAATACCGCACTTACCTCACCCATGAGAGGAGACACGCTATGGCTATCGCGACACTGCGACGCTTTTCACTGCTAACGCTGCTAATGGGGACGCTGCTCAGCGCCACCCAGGCAGCGGCCGAGCAGATGGTGGAAGTGGGCGAGTACGAAATCCACTACAACGCCATTGAAACGAGCTTTCTAACGCCAGAAGTGGCGCAGGCGAACAGTATCCAGCGCAGCATCGGGCACGGCTTAGTGAATGTCAGCGTGCGCGAGCGTCAGCCAGATGGCACCACGCGACCGGTCAACGCTAGCGTTGAAGGCTACGTTAGCGACCTCACCGACACCCGCGAACCGCTCAGCTTTCGCACCGTGCACGATGGCGATGCCACCTACCATCTGGCCACGTTCACGCTGCGCCAAGACGAGCCGATGCGCTTCAATCTCGACGTGCGCTACGACCGCAATGAAAACCCCGAGCCGGTGAGCTTTATTCAGCGTTTCTATATCGAACGCTAAATCGAGCGCTAAGCCCGTACCGGTAGCGCCCGCGCCAGGCGGGCCGCTACCGGTACACTCTGCTGCCACTCCACCATCACGCCATACGCCACTACTTCCACACCCGCGTTCACCGCATCACTCAGCGCCGCCGCATAGGTGGGGTCGATATGCGTCGCCGGTGCCACGTCCGCAATCCCCTCATGCGCCACACAGAACAGCAGCACCGCCCGCTTACCCTGCTCGGCTAACGCCGCCAAGGTGTGCAAATGCTTAGTGCCGCGCACGCTCACGGAGTCGGGAAAGTAACCATGCCCATCCGCCTCTTTCAGCGTGACCTGTTTGACCTCCACGTAGGCGGCGCCCTTCTCAGGGTCATCCAAGCGAAAATCGAGCCGCGCTTCGCCTACCTTTACCTCACGCTTTAACGTTTGATAGCCCGTAAGAGGTGCTATATCGCCTGCGTTAATCGCTGCTTCGACCAAGCCATTCGCTCGCCCGGTGTGAACCGATGCCAGCGCCGTTCCACCATCTGGCTCGGGCAGCTCTATCCACTCCCAGGTCCAGGCCAGCTTGCGTTTGGGGTTATGACTGGGCGAGAGCCATACACGGCAGCCGGGTACGTTCACCGCCTTCATCGAGCCAGTATTCGGGCAATGAGCCACCACTTCCTCACCGCTATCCAGGCGCACATCGGCCAGAAAGCGCTTATAGCGGCGCAGCAGCGTGCCAGGCACCAGCCCTGGATAGGTCATCATAAGCGGCTCACAAAACGCGCGATGCGCACCACCGCCTCCTGCAGCCGTGCCACGTCGTTGGTGAACGCGATGCGCACATGGTGCTCGCCGCCCCGTACGGCAAAGTCGATACCCGGAGTGATGGCGACGTTCTCCTCCACCAACAGGCGCTCACAGAAGGCTTGGCTGTCGCGACTGTAGCGGGAGATGTCCAGCCAGAGATAGAACGCCCCCTGGGGCGGTAGATCCGGCGCAAGCCCTAGCTCGACCAAGCCATCCAGCAGCACTTGGCGGCGCTGCTTAAGAGTGGCTCGCCGGGTTTCCAGAATATCCCGGCACTCCGGGGTAAACGCTGCCAGCGCCGCATGCTGGGAAGGCGTCGGAGCAGCCAGAAACACGTTTTGCGCCAGCCGGGTGAGCGGCTCGACAGCCTGTTCTGGCGCCACCAGCCAGCCCAATCGCCAGCCGGTCATGCCGAAGTACTTGGAGAAGCTGTTCACCACAAAGGCATCCTCCGACAGCGAGGTGGCTGAGAGTGGTGCGTCGTCGTAATTTAGCCCCTGGTAAATCTCATCGACGATGACATCACCGCCCTTGGCGGCTGCCGTGTCGATCACCTTCGTGAGCGCCTCGGCATCCAGCGTATGCCCGGTGGGGTTGGAGGGGCTGGCCAACATCGCTAACCGCGTCTTGGCCTGCCAGTGCCGCTCAATCAGCGGCGCGGTAAGCTGCCAACCGCTGTCACGCCCAACGGGCACGGTATCAATTTCCGCGCCCGCCAGGGCCATAAAGTGGCGGTTACAGGGGTAATTAGGGTCGGCCATTAATACCCGGTCGCCGCATTCGACCAACAGTTGGCTAGCCAGCAACAGCGCGCCAGAAGCGCCGGGCGTGACCAGAATACGCGCAGGGTCCACCTTGGCATTAAAGTGTTCGGCATAGTGCCCAGCGATGGCTTCACGTAACGACGCCAAACCGGCAGCGGGGGTGTAGCGCGTTTTTCCCTCGGCAAGCGCCTGCTGACCCGCCGCCACAATGGGCGCGGGAGTGGCAAAATCGGGCTCTCCCACTTCCAGATGAATCACGTCATGCCCAGCCGCCTCACGTGCCTGAGCCATTTCTAGTAAGTGCATCACGCGAAAAGGCGCAACGTGATCAACACGCGAATTCCAAGCCATCATGGCTCCTTCACCTAGTAGTAGATTAATCATGACCCTGACCGCACACGATGTGGGACCATGGTCCAAAATGCACTATTATGCTTGCATCACGTGCAATTTTCAGCTAAACAAGCATCCCTTTGGCGTGAGATCGTGACACACGCTCATGGTCGATCAGCAGTCACATACGTAAGGGGCACTCCCATGCCAGTAGCGGAAAAGAAACCGGAAGCGTCCAAGTCCTTCATCCCGTATGAGCCGGCACCGGGTGAAGAGTATATGAACGAGAAGCAGCTCGCGCACTTCCGCCAGCTGCTTCTGGACTGGAAACAGGACCTCATGGAAGAGGTGGATCGTACCGTACGCCACCTGCAGGAAGATGCTAACAACTACGCCGACCCCGCTGACCGCGCGACGCAAGAAGAGGGCTTTAGCCTTGAACTGCGCACCCGGGATCGCGAGCGTAAGTTGCTGAAGAAGATCAACGAAACCATCGAGAAGATCGACGAAGACGATTACGGCTTCTGCGAAGCCTGCGGCGTGGAAATTGGCATCCGCCGTTTGGAAGCACGCCCCACCGCCACGCTTTGCGTTGACTGCAAAACCCTGGCCGAGCTGAAAGAGAAGCAACTGGGCGGTTAAGTACCAAACGCCTCGTCATCCTAAGATGACAGCCAACGGGCACCCTTGAGGTGCCCGTTTTTGTTTGTCATCTTGTGCTCTTCTCATCGCTACGCAGTTTTCCAAACGACGGGTTGCCATGACCGCCACCGCTCACTATCGAGGGCGCTTTGCCCCCACCCCTTCCGGGCCGCTGCACCTTGGCTCGCTGGTTGCCGCTTTAGGCAGCTATTTGGATGCCCGCGCCGCTAGCGGCCAGTGGCTGGTACGCATCGAAGATATCGACCCGCCACGCTGCCCAGAAGGCGCGGACAGCACTATTTTGCGCCAGCTAGAGGCCTTTGGACTAACGTGGGATGGGGAAGTGATATGGCAAAGCCATCGTCATGATGCCTACCAGCACGCGCTGGATCAGCTCGTTGAACAGGGGCTGGCATATCCATGCAGTTGCTCGCGTAAGCAGTGGCAGGCCTTTGACATCTACCCCGGCTGGTGCCGAAACGGCGTGTGCGATGCCACCAAGCCGGTCGCATGGCGGTTGCGCAGCGACCTCGCCAAACGCCCCGTAGGTTGGAATGATCGGCTGTTCGGCGAGCAGCACTTCGACCCCGCCGAACTGGGCGACGTCGTGTTAAAGCGCAAAGATCAATTATGGGCCTACCAGCTCGCGGTGGTGGTGGATGACGCCCACCAGGGCATTACCGATATCGTGCGCGGGTACGACCTGCTGGATAACACGCCTTGGCAGCAGCAGTTACAGGCAGCGCTAAGCCTACCAACACCCCGTTACCTGCACCTACCATTAGTGGTAACTACGGATGGCCAAAAGCTCTCCAAGCAGAACCTAGCACCCGCCCTAGCCGAAGAGAGCACCGGGATACGCCGCCAGCTCTTTCAGGCGCTGCAGCTACTCGACCAAGCGCCACCGCCAGCGCTTGTCGATGAATCGCCGGAAGCGCAACTACGCTGGGCAATAGAGAACTGGACGGTGTCACGCCTGGCACCGCTTGCCCATCGCCCCACTCCACCGGAGCAGTAAGATGTACATCTACCGCATCATGCTATTTCTTGTGTTTGGCGGCTACCTGCTATCACCGCTGTTTATGGATGGCTGGGGCGACCCGAGCGTGGCCTGGTACCGCCCTTTTGCGATTTGGGGCGTCCTGATTGCCCTGACGCTATGGCTTGAGCAGAAGAGGAAGTTAGATGAACGCTGAGCTGATAGGCGTTGTATTACTGGGGCTTAGCTACCTGGGGCTGCTGTTTGGCTGCGGCATGGCCGTCGAGCGGGGCTGGGTGCCAGTACGCATTACTCGCCACCCGATGGTGTATACCCTAGCGCTCGGCGTATACGCCAGCGCCTGGGCAATTTATGGCAGCATCGAATTAGCCGCGAATGCCGGGTTTGGCTACCTCGCTTACTACCTAGGGCCAGCGGGAGCTTTCTTACTCGCCCCTGTGCTGCTGGTACCGATTCAGCGCATTACCCGCACTTACCAGCTCTCTTCGTTGGCGGATCTGTTCGCCTTTCGCTACCGCTCCCGCTGGGCGGGAACGCTTGTCACGCTGCTTAGTCTGATTGCCGTACTACCGCTGCTGGGCATTCAAGTACACACCTTGAGCGACGCCGTGCAACTGCTAACCGGCAGCCGCTACAGCTCAGCGGTAGCGCTGCTGTTTTGCGCGGTCATTGCAGGCTGCGCCGTGCTGTTTGGCGCACGCCACAGCCATCGGCACCGCCACGATACACTGCTGAGCGTCATCGCCTTCGAATCGGTGATCAAACTGCTGGCCATGCTCGGGCTCGGTGCCATTGCCTTATGGTGGGTGTTTGACGGCCCTCAAGATTTACAGCGCTGGCTGGAAGGCCCGGGCGCGGCACTCCAGAGCGCCACCCCACAGCTAGAAGCCCCCCAGTGGCGCACGCTTCTGCTGCTGTTTTTCGCGGCGGCCTTTATGATGCCGCACCTATTTCAGATCACCTTTGCCGAAAGCCTCTCTCGCCATACCTTGCTGCAGGCGAGCTGGACCTTGCCGCTCTTTTTGCTACTGATGGCGCTACCGGTGCCGCTGATCTTATGGGCGGCGCAGTCGGCCAACGAGAGCGTGCCGCTCGCCGCTTACGCGGCGTATCTGATGACCGAGCACTGGTGGGTCGGCACGCTGGCGTTCATTGGCGGTTTGGCGGCCGCCAGCGGCACCATGATGATGATTGCGCTCGCGCTCTCCGGCATGGTGTTGAACCATATCGTGCTGGTCGCCCGCCCGCCGGAGGCGCGTAGTGACCTCTATGGCTGGCTGCTGTGGCTGCGCCGGGCGCTAGTCGGGGCCGTCATTTTCGGTGGCTGGCTGTTTGCCGAAAGCGTCGGGCGCTATCACTCCCTGACGAACCTAGGGTTAGCCGCGTTCGTGGGCATGGCGCAGTGTTTGCCGGGCCTTCTAGCGCTGCTCTATTGGCCGGGCGCGAACCGCAAAGGCATGATTGCTGGCCTTATCGGTGGTATTGGCGTCTGGCTATGGGGGCTGTGGCTGCCGTTGCTATTCGACATCACCATGCCCGCGCTCCCGTTCACTCTGCTGATGCCCGCCGATGCCCCCGCGTGGTACAACGCCACGCTGATTTCGCTAGCGGTGAATATCGTCCTGCTGATCGTGGTGTCGCTGTTTACGCGCATCTCAGAGGGCGAGCGTTCGGCGGCAGAAGCCTGCTCGGTGGATGCGGTCATCCGCTCGAAACGCCTACCGCTGGAAGCCGCTACGGCGGGGGATTTCCCCGCTCACCTGGCCCAGGCGCTGGGCGATGAAGCCGCCAGCCGAGAAGTGGATCGCGCCCTGAAAGCGCTCAACCTGACCCCGCAAGAGCGCCGCCCCTATGCGCTGCGCCGTTTACGCGACCGTATTCAGGCCAACTTATCAGGGCTGATGGGGCCGTCGGTGGCGCGGGATATTGTGGATCGATACCTGCCCTATCGCCACGACGATGCTCCTGTTACCGATGATATCCACTTTGTCGAGAGCCGCTTAGAAGCCTATCGCTCGCGCCTCACCGGGCTTGCCCGAGAACTCGACGGGCTGCGCCGCCACCATCGGCAAACCCTGGCCTATCTGCCGGTAGGGCTGTGCGTGTTGGGCGACGACGATGAGCTGCTGATGTGGAACCAAGCGCTCTCCCAGCTCTCTGGCATCAGCGGCGAAAGCGTGATCGGCTCCCGACGCGACAGCCTGCCCCCGCCCTGGCCCACGCTGCTAGGCAGCGTGCTGAATGCCAGCCAGACGCCGCTGTACAAACAGGCGGTCACGCTGCACGGCAAAGACTACTTTTTGACGCTGCACAAAGCGGTGCTCAGCGGCCACGATAGTCGTGGCGGCAGCGTCATTCTGGTAGAGGATCACACCGAGATGAAATGGCTGGAAGAGGAGCTAGTGCACGCCGCGCGGCTCGCCTCCATTGGCCAGCTCGCCGCTGGTGTAGCCCACGAGATTGGCAACCCGATTACCGGCATCTCATCGCTGGCGCAAAACCTGCGCTACGACACCGAAGACCCGGCGCTGCTGGAAACCGCCGACCAAATTCAGCAGCTCACTCAGCGGGTGACTAAAATCGTCAACTCCCTGGTGGGATTTGCCCATGGCGGACGCCCCGCGCTACCGCTTCCCGCCGCGCCAGCATCGCTGAAAACGGTCAGCGAAGATGCGCTGCACTTGATCCATTTAGCCCGCTCAGGCGAGGATGTCACCTTTACCAACGCCTGCCCAAGTGACATTGTGGTGCGCGGTGATGCACAGCGCCTGACCCAAGTCATGGTAAATTTACTGAGCAACGCCAAGGACGCCTGCCAGCCACAGGGTACGGTACGTATTGAGGCAGGCACCCAGGCCAGCCACGCTTGGTGGCGCGTTGTCGACGACGGCCATGGGATTGATCCCAGCGTTAAACACCGCCTGTTCGAACCGTTCACCACCACCAAACCGGCGGGTGAAGGCACCGGACTTGGGTTATCGTTGGCGTATCAAATTATCAATGAGCACCAAGGCAAAATAGAGGTCGCTTCACCACCTCCCGGAAAGCCTCGCGGCACGGCCATTACGCTATGGCTACCGCTTTACCAACAGGATGATCACTTGCCCCATGCCCAGGATACTGATTGTTGAAGATGAAGCGATTATTCGCAGCGCGCTAAAGCGCTTACTGGAACGTCATCACTACAGCGTCAGCGAAGCGGCCAGCACCGAAGAGGCCCGCACGCAGCCGCTCAGCGACTTTGACCTCATCATCAGCGACCTGCGCCTGCCGGGGGAGCCGGGCACGACGCTCATTGAGCTAGCGGCCCCCGCCCCGGTATTGATCATGACCAGCTACGCCAGCATGCGTTCGGCGGTGGATGCGCTCAAGCAGGGCGCCGTTGATTATGTTGCCAAGCCCTTCGACCACACCGAGCTATTGGAAACGGTTGAACGCATTCTGCATAAGCAGTCGATGCAGCAGGGCACGCCGCCTGATATCACCGACGGAGGCGGCGGCCGTCAAACCATGATTGGCGACTGCACCGCCATGCAGGAGGTTTACACGCGCATTCGCAAAACCGCGCCTGCCGATGTCACCGTGCTGATCCAGGGCGAGTCCGGCACCGGTAAGGAGCTGGTCGCCCGCGCCATTCATCAACAAAGCAAGCGCGCCAAAGCGCCGCTGATTTGCGTGAACTGCGCGGCGATCCCCGAAACGCTGATTGAATCCGAGCTGTTTGGTCACGAGAAAGGAGCGTTTACCGGTGCCAGCGCGGCGCGCACCGGCTTGGTCGAAGCCGCCGACGGCGGCACGCTTTTTCTCGATGAAATTGGCGAGCTGCCCCTGGACGCCCAGGCGCGATTGCTGCGGGTACTGCAAGAGGGCGAAATCCGCAAAATTGGCTCCGTGGAAACCCGCCATGTGGACGTTCGCCTGATTGCCGCCACTCACCGTGACCTGCGCGCGCTTTCCAAAAGCGGCGAGTTCCGGCTTGATTTGTACTACCGGCTGAACGTGATGCAGATTGCCCTGCCACCGCTACGCGAGCGCGAAGATGACGTACTTAAAATCGCCGACATCCTGCTGGAAAAGGCCTGCAAGCGCCACGAGCGCCCCGGGCTGCGGCTCTCTAGAGCGGCTCGTCAGGATCTACGCGACTACCCCTGGCCCGGTAACGTGCGCGAGCTTGAAAATGCTCTGGAGCGCGGAGTTATTCTCGCCGAAGGGCATTTGATTCACCCCGATGATTTGGGACTTGGCCCGGCGACTAACCGACCTCACCCACCTGCCGTTAGCCCTGGGGCTTCCACAAATGACGACGCCACGACGGCTGACGAAGACGACCTTTCCCTCGAAGATTACTTCCAGCATTTTGTGCTGGAACACCAGGACCAAATGAGCGAAACCGAGCTGGCCCAGAAACTAGGTATTAGCCGTAAAAACTTATGGGAACGTCGCCAGCGACTGGGCATTCCGCGGAAAAAAACTGCCCGCCGCCAGAATTAGCGTACCGATTGGCTGTTTTTGCAGGGGCTATCCTCTGACCATAAGACTAACGTCTAATAGATTGATTTTCATAAGAAATACTCAAAATATCGTTACCCAGACACTGTTACCTTCCCACACAACGAAGCGAAAAATAGGGTCAAAAACGGGTAACACTTTCCCTTCCAATTAGTTCCCTGGCCTACCTAAAAATCGCCAAACCATTGAAATACATAACGTATCAAATGAGTGGCACGGCGAGTGCAATATTACTGGGTAAGAAGAACAAACTGGGCAGCGCGGTTAGTCGCTAACAAAAACAACATGACACCGCCCCGACCTGAGCCAAAACAAAAACAACAAGGCCAGGTAGAGATAACGGCACGAACAAGAACAACAGGCTTGAGTCTCATGACTTGCACGCGCAGCACAGGGTTACCTAGCGGAGCCAAGCAAACGCGCAGCAAACAATAACAATACACAGCAAGTGCCCAAATAAGGACGCGACGTACACAAGGTCTGCACCCAAACAACAACAACAACAATAGCAGCATAGGTGTACACCCCCGGAGCCAATAACAACTCGCCGGGAGAGAAAAGTTCGCGGTTGGATTATTGTTTTGAATACGAGGCGGTCGGAATCAGAGTGGTTCTTTACGCCTGCCGACTGCGGTGCGTATTCAGGGCGATGTGCCATCATGAATAAAAACAGCAGCATGGATGCTGATTGTCTGCTTTATAGGGGAGGCTCACGTAGCCTCCCCTTTCCGCGTTTACGGGTGGCATTGACGTCAGGCCCGACGGCTCATTGCAAACCGCTCTTTGCAAGCCCCAGGGGGTCGGATACACTCAACCCTTTACCGTCCTCCATACGGTCACGTTTTTCGAAACTGTTTTCGATACACTGCGAGTCGATATCGCCGCATGTTTAAAGGATTTACCCGTTTATTACATAGCCCGGGAGAGCACTTGAAATCCCTGCTCGATTCCCCTGAGAGCGCCTCTGATGCGCTCAGTCCTCGTATTATTCCGCGCTCCGAGCATCCCGTCTCTCGTCAGCAAATCAGTGAAGCCGCGCTCAAGGTGCTATACCGCCTCAATGGGGCTGGTTTCGATGCCTATCTTGTCGGTGGCTGCATTCGCGACGCGCTGCTGGGCAAAATGCCGAAAGATTTCGATGTTGCCACCAACGCAACGCCCGAGCAGGTGCGCGACCTATTTCGCAACTCACGCCTGATTGGCCGCCGCTTTCGAATCGTGCATGTACGCTTTGGCCGCGAAGTCATCGAGGTAACGACGTTCCGCGGCAAACCCCAGGACGAGCACGGCGACCATATCGCTCACCAATCGGACGATGGCTTGCTGCTGCGGGACAACGTATGGGGCAATATCGAAGAGGACGCACTGCGCCGCGACTTCACGGTCAATGCGCTCTACTACAACATTGCCGACTTCACCATTCACGACTTTGCCAACGGCGTGCGGGATATTGAGTCGCGCACGCTGCGGCTGATCGGCGACCCTGCGACCCGCTACCGTGAAGACCCGGTACGGATGCTACGCGCGGTTCGCTTTGCAGCCAAGCTCGACTTCACGATCGAGCCCGCCACCGAAGCTCCGATGTACGACTTGGCGCCGCTGCTGCTGCAAATTCCGCCTGCGCGCCTGTTTGATGAAGTGCTCAAGCTGTTTATGGCGGGCCACGGATTAATCACTTTCCGCCTGCTCAGCCATTACAATCTGTTTGGCATGCTCTTCCCGGAATCAGAAGAAGCCATGGCCGATGCCGCTTGGGCAGAAGAGCTCATTGAGCAGGCACTCGCCAATACCGATAAGCGTATCGCCGAAGACCGGCCCGTCACGCCCGCGTTTTTGCTGGCAGCATTTCTGTGGGCGCCGGTCGTTCACCGCCAGGCCGAGCTCGAGCGCGAGGGCATGCCTGCCGTGCCCGCCCTGCAAACCGCAGCTCAGCAGGTCGTATCGCGCCAGCTTCAGCACACCTCCATTCCCAAGCGTTTTGGGATTCCCATGCGCGAAATTTGGGAGCTTCAGGCACGCTTGCCGATGCGCCGGGGCAAACGGGCTTTCCAAACCCGAGAGCATCCGCGCTTCCGTGCTGCTTATGACCTCCTGTTGCTACGTGAGCAGGCGGGTGAAATTCCCCGTGGGCTGGGCGACTGGTGGACGGCATTTCAGAAAGGCGATGAGCACGAACAGCTCCGCCTACTGCAAAAAGTCGGCAGCGACCCTGCCAGCCAAGGTGACCGCCGGCGCAAAAAACGCCGCAAGCCGCGGAAGGCGAACAGTGAATAACGCCATTCGCAGTTACATCGGCCTTGGTAGCAATTTGGAGAACCCCAAAGGTCAGGTGCAGCAGGCGCTTCAAGAGCTAGCTGCCCTGCCCTTGTCTCGGCTGGTGTCTAGCTCGTCACTCTACGCCACCCCCCCTGTAGGCCCTCAAGACCAGCCTGACTTTATCAACGCGGTCGCCTGCCTCGAGACGCATCTTTCGCCTTTGGCACTGCTGGATCAACTGCAGGCGCTGGAGCAGCGCCATCGCCGGCGGCGGCTGCGCCACTGGGGGCCGCGCACGCTGGATTTAGACCTGCTGCTCTACGGCGAACTCACGCTTCATCAGCCACGCTTGACCGTTCCCCATGGGCAGATGCACGCCCGCGCTTTCGTGTTAGTCCCACTGGTGGAAGTGGCCACAGCGCTTCAGCACCCCATCACCCTACATCAGCAGCCGCTTAATCACTGGCTAACAGCTGTAAATATGAGCGATATTCGGCACTTAAATGATACCGGCGTCACCGCGACTGCTACCATCTGACACAAATCTCGACACCACGCCCCCAATCAGGTAACAATTGCCGGTTACGCCACATCGCGCAGGCAGGGACGCTGCGATAATAATGGCCGAGCAAAGCAGGCGCGTCACACCCCCCTGCCGCATCGGCCCCATAAAGATTGAATGAGAGCACGCCATGAAAACCGTCACCCTGAGCACTCTGCAGGCGTATAAGCGCGCCGGTGAAACGTTCAGTTGCCTGACTGCTTACGATGCCTCCTTTGCCCATGCCGCTAGCGCGGCAGGTATTGATGTCCTACTGGTAGGCGACTCCCTGGGCATGGTTCTGCAAGGCCATAGCAGCACCCTCCCTGTGACCATCGACGACATCTGCTACCACACCCGCTGTGCAGCACGTGGCAAAGGCCACAGCCTGCTAATGGTCGACCTGCCGTTTATGAGCAACGCCACCACCGAACGCCTGCTGGAAGATGGCGCGGCACTCATGCGCGCAGGTGCGGAGCTGGTGAAGGTAGAGGGCGAGGCGTGGATGGCCGACGGCATACGCGAACTGACGCGCCGTGGCGTACCAGTGTGCGCCCACTTAGGCTTAACGCCGCAAACCGTTTACCAGTTGGGCGGTTATAAAGTGCAGGGCCGCGAGGCCGAGCAAGCAGAAAAAATCATTAATGATGCCAAAGTGCTGGTCGAGGCGGGAGCATCGGTCATTTTGCTGGAGTGCGTACCCGCCAGTTTGGGCAAAGCGGTGACCGAGGCGCTGGACGTCCCCGTCATCGGGATCGGCGCAGGCCCGGATACCGACGGCCAGATTCTGGTAATGCACGACGTGCTAGGCGTTACCCATGGCCGCACACCGCGTTTTGTGAAGAACTTTATGGCGGACGCACACTCTATTCAAGGTGCGTTTGAGCAGTACCATGAAGCGGTCAAAACCCGCACGTTTCCCGCTCTGGAACACTGTTTTTAAGTGAGTGACAGCGAATCCCCTATGCGCACTTTGCAAGATATTAACGAGCTACGCGCCACTCTGCGCAACTATCGCCTAAAGGGCCAGCGCATTGCGCTGGTGCCTACCATGGGCAACCTGCACGCTGGGCATTTGGCACTCATTGCGACCGCCCGCCAGCATGCAGATGTGGTCGTCTCCAGTCTGTTTGTTAACCCAATGCAGTTTGGCCCTGGCGAAGATTTAGACGCCTACCCGCGCACGTTTGAAGCTGACCAGCGCCAGCTCACCGAAGCAGGCTGTGACCTTCTGTTTGCCCCCACAGTCAGCGCCCTCTACCCCAACGGGCTGGCAGCTCAAACCTGTGTTCACGTACCTGAGGTCGGCGAAGGGCTTTGCGGTGGCTCACGCCCTGGGCATTTTGACGGTGTCTCCACCGTAGTGAGCATGCTGTTTAACCTAGTGCAGCCAGACGTCGCCTGTTTTGGTGAAAAGGATTACCAGCAGCTCGCGGTGATCCGCAAGCTGGTGGCTGATCTGCACATGCCCATCGAGATTATTGGCGTGCCGATTGTGCGCGCCGACGATGGCTTGGCGCTCTCCTCACGTAATGGCTACCTCAGCGAGCAGGAGCGCGCCATAGCGCCCACGCTCTACCGTACGCTGTGCGAGCTACGTGATGCGCTGGCCCAAGGCGAATCCGCCGAACAGGTACTACAACGGGGTAAAACCGCGCTGTATGATGCCGGTTTTACGCCGGACTATCTTGAGCTGCGGGATGCCACCCTAAAACCTGTGGCGGCCTCCACGCGCCATGCCGTGCTCTTAGCCGCCGCCAAGCTCGGCCCAGCCCGGCTTATCGACAATCTCAGCGTGCAGCTTCCTAGCGCTGCCACTGACTAGCCCGTCAGGCTAGCTCTTTACCCAGGAGTTTCTATGCATACCATTATGCTCAAAGCCAAGCTGCACATGGCCCGCGTTACCCACGCCGTTCTCAATTACGAAGGCTCGTGCGCCATCGACGGCGACCTGCTGGACATGGCCGGTATCCGCGAAAACGAACAGATTCAGATTTATAACGTGGAGAACGGCGAGCGCTTCACCACTTATGCCATTCGTGGCGAAGAGGGGTCACGTTTGATCTCGATCAACGGCGCAGCGGCGCATCTGGCCTCGCCAGGGCACCGCATCATTATTTGCAGCTACGCCCACTACTCAGAAGCCGAACTTGAAAACCATCAGCCTGCGCTGGTGTACCTCCAAGAAGGCAACCACGTTAGCCATACCAGCAACGCCATTCCGGTCCAATTGGCATAAGCTAATCACCTGAGAATGCGTTATTTAATGGGCCGTTGATCGGCCCGTTTTTATTTGCCAAAAAAGCGTATTGCCGCAATGCACAACCTTCCCCTATGCTGATAGCCAAGCCTGTCAATACACGCTAATAACGATGTTAATAACAACGGATAGGCAGCGACGTCTATCTGCCATAGGAACGATGCAACACTTACTCAAGGAGTCATCGTATGCAAGACGTGGTCATTGTGGCGGCACGCCGCACCGCCGTAGGTAGCTTTGGTGGATCACTCGCTGGTATTCCTGCCAGCGACCTGGGCGCACTAGTGATTAAAGATATTATGGCTTCCACTGGGGTGGCTCCTGCGCAAATCGATGAAGTGCTACTGGGCCAAGTGCTCACCGCAGGCGTTGGCCAAAACCCGGCGCGCCAAGCAGCCATCAAGGCAGGCCTGCCAGACACCGTACCGGCCATGACGATCAACAAAGTGTGTGGCTCTGGCCTCAAAGCGCTGCACCTGGCGACTCAAGCCATCCGCTGCGGCGATGCCGAGATCGTGCTGGCCGGTGGTCAGGAGAACATGTCCGCCTCTCCCCATATTCTGCCGAACTCGCGCAACGGCCAGCGCATGGGCGACTGGAAGGCTATCGACTCCATGGTGCACGATGGCTTGTGGGATGCGTTCAATAACTACCACATGGGCATCACGGCCGAGAACCTGGCAGAGAAGTACGGTATCACGCGAGAAGCCATGGACGAATTTGCCGCCGCTTCCCAGCAAAAAGCTGCTGCCGCCATCAAAGAGGGCAAATTCAAAAGCCAGATTGTCCCGGTCGAGGTGCCGCAGCGTAAAGGCGACCCGGTGGTCTTCGATACCGACGAAAACCCTCGTGAAGTCACGGCAGACAAGCTGGCCGGGATGCGTCCTGCGTTCAAGAAAGACGGCACCGTGACGGCGGGTAACGCCTCGTCGCTGAACGACGGCGCGGCCGTGGTTATGCTCTGCTCGGCGGAAAAAGCCAAAGAGCTTGGCCTGGAGCCCCTAGCCCGCATTGCCGCCTACTCCAACGCAGGCGTCGACCCGGCCATCATGGGGATCGGGCCGGCCCCCGCCACCCGTCGCTGCCTAGAAAAAGCGGGCTGGAGCTTGGATGACCTGGACCTCGTTGAAGCCAACGAAGCCTTCGCTGCTCAAGCGCTGTCGGTCAATAAAGAGCTGGGCTGGGACACGTCGAAGGTGAACGTCAACGGCGGCGCCATCGCGCTAGGTCACCCTATTGGTGCGTCGGGCTGCCGCGTGCTGGTGACACTGCTCCACGAAATGATCGCCCGCGATGCCAAAAAAGGCTTGGCGACGCTATGTATTGGCGGTGGCCAAGGGGTTGCACTGGCGATTGAGCGTCCGTAACACCTCTTAAGCGGAACGTAGAGAGAGTGCCCCCGCCACGCGGGGGCATTTTTTTCACTGGTCTTGCCAAGCCATTAGCGACGCTTCTCCCCCACAATGCGCGAGGGTGTGCGCCATACCAATAGCATCCCCAGCAGGAACAGCCCCGAGGCAACCCACATCGCCACCGGTAGGCTGGTGCCATCGACCACTTGCCCCCCGACCATGGCCCCCAGGCCAATCGACATGTTGAACACGAACGCCATTAACGCCGTGGCGGCTTCCGTATTGGGCGCCGTGCGTAGTATCCATGTCTGAATACTCACTGATACGCTGCCAAATACAGCACCCCACAGCATTAACAGCAGCACGCCACTGGTCGGCTCTACGCCTACCACCGGGAAGATCGCCACGACTACCAGCAGTAGGCTGGGAATCGCCAGCACCGCACGGTAGGGATGTCGCCCAGCAAAGACACCCGCCGCGATATTGCCCAAAATCCCCGCCGCCCCGTAGAGCAACAGCAAGCTTCCGACGTGACGCTGGGCAATACCGCTAATCTCCTGAAGGATCGGGCTGATAAAGGTATAAGCGGCAAAGTGGCCAACCACCACAAAGCCCGTGGTCAGCACCGCTACCCGCACGCCACGATTCTTTAGCTGTTGCGCCAGCATCCGTAACCTTACTGGCTCGCGGGGCGGCAGTGGCGGTAGCCAGCGCCAAAGCGCCAACGCCGTGAGCAAACTCAAGCCCCCCAAGGCACCAAAGGCCACGCGCCAGTTACTGATATCACCCAGCAGCGTGCCCAACGGTACGCCGAGCACCGAGGCCGCCGCCACGCCGCCAAAAATGATGGTCATGGCCCGCGACACCTGATCGCTAGGCACCAGACGTGGCGCAATACTGCCCGCAATGGCCCAAAAACCGCCGATACTGATCCCCACCAACACTCGCGCCGCCAACAGTAGGGCAAAGTTGCTGGCCATGGCGGAGAGCACGCTGCCCAGCACCATCACTGCCATCATCAGCGTCAGCATGATACGGCGATCGAGACGCCCTACCGCCACCGGTAGCAGCGGCGCTGAAAACGCCGCCACGACGCCGGGCACCGTCACCATCAACCCTGCCATACCTGGGGTCACGCCCATCGATTCTGCCACCTGAGAGAGCAAACCGATGGGTAGTTGCTCTGCGGTCACCAACAAAAAAATGCCGATCATCACGGCCACCACCGCCCACCAACGCGGCGATTCCTGCTGCTCCATGCTATGTCCTCACATTCCTGACCTATCAAAACGACACCGCCCCCACAGCCAAGGGCTGCGGGGGCGGTAAATCCTACGCTGAGCACTCGTTAGCTAGCGACGTCCGCCTCGGCAGCTTCAAACGCTGCTTTCTCTTCTTCGGTGATCTCTTTGATCGAGAGCTTCACGCGGTTGCGGTTGTCGATATCCAACACCTTCACGATGACATCGTCACCTTCGTTCAGGAAGTCGCGCACGTTATTGACGCGCTCCTGGACGATTTGCGAGATGTGCACCAGGCCATCGGTTCCCGGCATGATGTTCACGAACGCACCAAAGTCGGCGATACGTACGACCTTGCCTTTGTACAGCTTGCCGATTTCCGCTTCGGCGGTGATCGCCAGTACGGTATCGATCGCTTTCTTGGCAGCGGCTTTGTCTTCGGCGTAGATGCGAACGGTGCCATCGTCATCAAGATCGATCGATGCGCCGGTGTCTTCGCAAATCTTACGAATGGTGGCGCCGCCCTTGCCGATGACGTCGCGAATCTTGTCCGGATCGATTTTGATCGTCGCCATGGAGGGGGCGTTTTCCGACACCTCGTTACGGCTCTGGCTGATCACGGCGTTCATCTGCGCCAGGATACCGATGCGCGCATCGTGGGCCTGTTGCAGCGCAGTCTCCATGATCTCTTCGTTGATGCCCTCGATCTTGATGTCCATCTGCAGGGCAGTGACGCCCTCTTCAGAACCGGCCACTTTGAAGTCCATGTCACCCAGGTGGTCTTCGTCACCCAGGATATCGGTCAGCACCGCGTAGCCGTCTTCGTCTTTGACGAGGCCCATGGCAATACCCGCCACCGGGGCTTTCAGCGGAACGCCCGCATCCATCAACGCCAGCGAGGAACCGCACACGGACGCCATGGAGCTAGAGCCATTGGATTCGGTGATTTCCGACACCACACGGATGGTGTAGGGGAACTCTTCTTCGGACGGCAGCATCGCTTGGACACCGCGACGCGCCAAACGGCCGTGGCCGATTTCACGGCGCTTTGGGCCACCCATGAAGCCCGCTTCACCCACCGAGTAGGGAGGGAAGTTGTAGTGCAGCATGAAGCGGTCTTTACGCTCGCCTTCCAGCGACTCGATGAGCTGCGAATCGCGCAGCGTGCCGAGTGTTGCGACCGCAATGGCCTGGGTCTCACCACGGGTGAAGATGGCTGAGCCGTGAGTTTTCGGCAGCACGCCGACTTCGATGTTCAGCGGACGCACGGTGACGTTGTCGCGGCCATCGATACGCGGCTCGCCCTTGACCACGCGGGAGCGCACCACACGCTTCTCAAGCGCTGCGAACGCGCCTTTCACGTCATCCTTGCTGAACTTGCCTTCCGCTTCCTCTTCGCCTTCGGCAGCCGCTAACTGTTCGACGGCCGCGTCTTTCAGCGCTGCGAGTGCATCTTGGCGCTGCATTTTATCGGTGATGCGGTACGCCTCACCCACTTTGGCTTCAAAAGCATCGGCCATGGCCGTTTTCAAGGCAACGTTTTCTGCCGGCGCCTGCCACTCCCAGCGCGGCTTACCAGCGTCGGCAGTCAATTCTTTAATGGCGTCGATCGCGACTTGCATCTCCTGGTGGCCAAACAGTACGGCACCCAGCATTTCGTCTTCGAGCAACTCTTGCGCTTCGGACTCCACCATCAGCACGGCGTTTTCGGTACCGGCCACCACCATGTCCAGCTCGGAGGTGGTCAGCTCTTCGACGGTGGGATTCAGGAAGTAGCCTTGCTCTTCGTTGAAGCCAACACGGGCGGCACCAATCGGGCCATTGAACGGAACGCCTGAGATGCTCAGCGCCGCCGAGGTGCCCAGCATGGCCGCGATGTCCGGATCGTGATTACGGTCGGTGGATAGAACGGTACAGATCACCTGCACTTCGTTCATGAAGCCTTTCGGAAACAGCGGGCGAATCGGGCGGTCGATTAAACGCGACGTGAGGGTCTCTTTCTCCGTCGGGCGGCCTTCACGCTTGAAGAAGCCACCGGGGATTTTACCCACGGCGTAGGTTTTCTCTTGGTAGTGTACCGAGAGCGGAAAGAAGGGCTGGCCTGGGTTGACGTCTTTCTTCGCCACCACCGTACACAGGACGACGGTGTCGTCCATGGTGACCATCACGGCACCAGTGGCTTGGCGAGCAATACGCCCAGTTTCGAGGGTGACGGTGCTGCGACCGTATTGGAACGTTTTTTTGACCGGATTCACGGCTACTTCCTTTAACATTAATAGCTACTTGTCTTTTCGCTTGGGTCGTTTGACTCGCCACCATTCTAGGCGTTGACGCGCCGTACGGCTACCAGAAACAAAAAACGGGCAGCCCACAAGGAGCTGCCCGTTTTAGATCATGGCCGTTAAGAACTTAACGGCGCAGACCCAGACGCTGAATCAGAGACTGATAGCGTTCGAAATCTTTACGCTTCAGGTAGT
>Ga0209644_1000112_pt1 | contig 28262 bp, 31 predicted proteins | sample ETNvirome_2_1000_FD_184069 | JGI IMG/M metagenome (GOLD analysis project Ga0209644, IMG submission 184069) | Marine viral communities from the Pacific Ocean - ETNP_2_1000 (SPAdes) (version 2) | ecosystem: Environmental > Aquatic > Marine > Oceanic | place: Pacific Ocean | collected 2013-06-22 | reverse complement strand
AGGAGCCGCTGATGAGCGTTAATAACGAACATCTGATTGGTCAGGTAGTAGAGCTTTGCGGCGGCGAGAACGTCTTTGGCGAGCTGGAACGGCTGGTGCCAAGACTGGATGACGAAGCCGTGCTGGCCGCCAACCCCGAGGCCATTATTGCTGGAGGAATGGGGGAGGAGAACCGCCACTGGCTCACCCACTGGGAACAGTACCCCAATTTAGCCGCCGTAACGGGCGATAACCTCTATTTTGTGCCACCTTCTTTAATTCAGCGGCCCACTCCGCGCCTGTTGGAAGGCGCACAAATTCTGTGTGAGAAACTTGAACAAACTCGCCAAAAGCGCGGGGCCTCTTGATGGTGGCGCGCCTGTGGCAACCCCTTGGTCTGTTGGCGTTGATTGCCGTGGCCGCCATGCTATTGTCTCTGGCGGTGGGTAGCGCGCAGCTTTCGGCAGCGCAGCTCTGGGCGGTGGTGCAGGGCCAGGGCGATGCGCTGGCGCGTACCATGGTGATCGAGCTTCGCCTGCCACGGGCGCTTTCTGCCTTTGCGGTGGGCGGGCTGCTGGCGGTGGCCGGTGCCTTGATGCAGGTGCTGCTGCGTAACCCGCTGGCAGACCCCTACGTACTGGGGCTTTCCGGCGGGGCATCGATGGGGGCATTGGCGGCCATGTTGGCCGGGATGGGCGGTGTGCTTATTTCGGGTTCGGCATTTTTAGGCGCGCTGCTCTCTACGTTTTTAGTGTTTGGCCTAGCCCACGGCAGCGGCGGCTGGACGCCTGCCCGGCTGTTGCTGACGGGCGTGGTCGTGGCCGCGGGGTGGGGCGCAGTGATTACCCTGATGCTCGCGCTAAGCCCTGCCGAGCGGCTGCCGGGGATGCTCTACTGGCTGATGGGGGATTTATCCTACGCTCGCGCGCCGTGGCCGCCGCTGCTGCTATTAATCGCCACCTGTGTATTGCTGATACCCCTGGGGCGCAGCCTCAACGTACTGGCCCGTGGCCCCCAGCAGGCCGCCGCCCTGGGCGTGGATGTTCGCCCATTGGAGTGGGGAATTTACATTGCCGCCAGCCTCTTGACCGCCACCGCCGTGACCACCGCAGGCAGCATTGGGTTTGTGGGGCTAGTAGTGCCCCATATGCTGCGCCTGCTGCTCGGCAACGACCAGCGGCTGATTTTACCTGCCTGCGCCCTGGCAGGCGGCACGCTGCTGGTACTCGCCGATACCCTAGCGCGCACCATGATTGCCCCCGAGCAGCTCCCCGTAGGCGTGATTACCGCGCTGCTGGGTGTGCCCACCTTCCTCTTTTTGCTCTACCGGAGCCGCTGATGACCCGCTTGGCGACTCAAGACCTGATCATTAACGTGCCAGGGCGTAGCGAAGGCACGGCGCTGAACCTCACCATTGAACCGGGGCAGGTGTGGGGCGTGCTTGGCCCCAATGGCGCGGGTAAAACTACGCTGTTGCATACGCTGGCGGGGCTGAACGCCCCCCGTTCAGGGCAGGTGCTGATAGGCGACACGCCGCTAAGCCAGCTGCGCAGGCGGCAAGTGGCCCAACGCCTAGGGCTGGTGTTTCAAGAGCGGCTAGATGGCTTTCCCGCCACGGTGCTGGAGACCGCGCTGATAGGCCGCCACCCCTACCTTTCCCTGTGGCAGATGGAAGGGGCCGACGACTACGCCCGCGCCGAGGCCGCGCTGGCCGCGCTGGACGTGGCCCACCTGCGCGACCGCCTGGTGAACACGCTCTCCGGCGGCGAACGCCAGCGGGTGGCCGTGGCCACGGTACTGACCCAGGCCCCCAGCCTCTGGCTGGCCGACGAGCCCACCAACCATCTGGATCTGCACCATCAAAGTGCGGTGATGGCGCTGATGGCCGAACAGGCCGCCCAGGGCAGCGCGGTGATGATGTGCCTGCACGACCTCAACCTGGCCGCCCGCTGGTGCGACCACATTTTGCTGCTATACCCCAGCGGCGAAGCCTGCTGGGGCCCACGAGACACCATGCTGGTGCCCAGCGCCCTAGAGCGGCTCTACCAACAGCGGCTGGCTACGGTAGATGTGGATGGTGCGCCGGTGTTTGTGCCCATCCAGGCACCCCTTACCGACCATGAGTGATTTAAGGAAGAGACATGTTGCAAGGTAAAGCACACGCAGCGCTCATCAGCGCCCCCGGTTCGGGTCAGGGAAAATCCATGGTCACGGCGGCGCTGGCACGGCTGCACCGTAACGCCGGGCGCACCGTGCGGGTCTTCAAACACGGCCCCGATTACCTAGACCCCATGGTGCAAGAAGTCGCTTCCGGCCAGCCGGTGTATCAGCTTCACCCCTGGATGACCGGCGAGCACGAGTGCCGCTGGCGCTTAGCCAAAGCCGCCCAAGAAGTTGACGTGATTTTGGTGGAGGGCTCCATGGGGCTATTCGATGGCTCACCCTCCAGTGCGGACTTAGCCATCCTGGCGGGCATCCCCGCGCTGCCGGTGATTGATGCCTGGGGCATGGCGCAAACCTTTGGCGCGGTGGCACAAGGCCTGGCCAACTACCACCCGGATCTCACTATTCACGAAGTGATCGCCAACCGCATCGGCAGCCCCGGCCACAGCAAGCTGCTGAATGAGAGCATGCCGGAAGGCATTGCGCTGCTGGGCGCAATTCCCCGTCATGACGCGATGAAAATCCCCGACCGCCACTTGGGCCTGGTGCAAGCCAGCGAGCTGAGCGGCCTGGATGCCCAGCTAGACGCCGCCGCCAAGGTGTTAGAAGAAGCTGGGCTAGGTCGCCTGCCTAAAGAGGTATCGCTAAGTGCTGACGCCCCCACGCCTGCACCGGACTATTTGCGCGGCGTGCGTATCGCCATCGCCAAAGACGACGCCTTCGCATTTATCTACCGCGCCAATCTCGATGTATTAGAGGAGATGGGCGCGGCGCTGCACTTCTTCTCACCGCTCAACGATTCTACACTGCCAGAATGCGACGCCCTCTGGCTGCCCGGTGGCTACCCGGAACTTCACGCCGCCCGCTTTAGCGCTAATCAACCGATGCGAGAGGCGATCAGCGCCCACCACCGCGCAGGCAAACCGATACTCGCCGAGTGCGGCGGGCTAATGAGCTGCGTCGAGCAGCTGGTCGACGGTGAAGGCACAGGCCACACGATGATGGGGCTACTGCCCGGCACTGCCAAAATGGCCGGTAAGCTGACAGCACTTGGGCTGCAAAGCCTGCACACCCAAAGCGGCGAACTGCGCGGCCACACCTATCACCACTCGCTGCTGGACACCTCCATGCAGCCGCTGGCCCGCACCCGCAAGCTGGCAGGCAGCGAAGCCGAACCCATCTACCGTGAGGGCGCGCTGATCGCCAGCTATTTCCACGGCTACTTTCCCTCCGCGCCTAAATTGGTGGCGGATATTTTCACCGGCCAACCAATTCACCTAGCGGAGTAACGGGCAGGGGAGCGCGCAGCTATTAGCCCAAAAATATGGAAGGTTTTTCCATAAAGCCCAGTGGGCTATGATAGGCCGACACACTCCCCAACCCTAAAGGAGCTACCATGAGCTTTTACGTCTACCTTTCCGGCGAGATTCACACTGACTGGCGCGAAGAGATCCAGCGCGGCGCAGAAGCGGCAGGCCTGGACGTGGTCTTCACCGCCCCGGTGACCGACCACGACGCCTCTGATGCCGCAGGCGACCACCTGGGCAAACCGGAGAACGGCTTCTGGCGCGACCACCAGTCCTCCAAAGTGAACGCCATCCGCACCCGCACCCTGATCGAACAAGCCGATCTGGTGGTGGTGCGCTTCGGCGACAAGTACAAGCAGTGGAACGCCGCCTTCGATGCAGGCTACTGCGCGGCACTGGCCAAGCCCTACATCACGCTGCACAGCGAAGAGATCGTTCACCCGCTGAAAGAAGTCGACGCCCAAGCGCAAGCCTGGTGCACCACCACCGATCAGGTCGTGGAAACCCTGCGTTACGTGCTGAAAGCGTAGCTCGTAAAACGTAAAACACCCCAAGGAGCCCCCCATGCGCGAAAATGCCAAAACCCCGGAACGCCATGCCCAGCGCATGGCGGCCAAGCAAAAAATCATGAACGAGCGCATTGCCCGCGCCGATAAAGAGCAGGGCATCTTGCTGGTGCTCACCGGCCCCGGCAAAGGCAAAAGCAGCTCCGGTTTTGGCATGCTCGCCCGCGCCCTTGGCCACGGCATGAAGGTCGGCGTGGTACAGTTCATCAAGGGCGCGTTCAGCACCGGTGAAGAAGCCTTCTTCCGCAACCTGCCCAACGTGGACTACCACGTGATGGGCGAAGGCTACACCTGGGACACCCAAGACCGCGCACGCGACGTCGCCGCCGCCAACGCCGCCTGGGAACAAGCCAAGCGCATGCTCCAAGACGACAGCTACCACGTGGTACTGCTCGACGAACTCAACATCGCCCTGCGCTACGAGTACCTCGACCTAGACCAGGTCCTCGACGACCTACAAGCCCGCCCCGACATGCAACACGCCATCGTCACCGGCCGCTACGCCCCCCAACCCCTCATCGACCTCGCCGACACCGTCACCGAAATGAAAGTCGTCAAACACGCCTTCAAAGACCAAGGCATTAAAGCCCAAAAAGGCATCGAGCTTTGAAGTGAGGAGAAAAATGGAAGGGGAGAGGAGTGGCTGGTGACCCGTGAGTGTTAGACGTTCGGCCCCGTAGCGCGGCGTAACGCCTGAGCGAGAGCAACGAGCGAAGAAGGCACCCGCGAAGGCGCCAGCCGCCCCGACCCCGCCACATCCCCCAAAGCGCCACCAACCCCGTAGCGCGGCGTAACGCCCGAGCGAGAGCAACGAGCGAGGAAGGCACCCGCGAAGGCGGCCCCCAGCCGCCCCGAACCCGCCACATTCCCTCAACTACTCCATCCCTTGACCCAACTCAATTTTTCCGAAAATCTGCGTGACCAAAGCCAAATTTATCAATAGAGTATGATTAAATCGCAAAAAGCAGCGGTCACGCGAATTTTGGTTATGCTGCCATGTGCCAGACATAGTCTATTAGAAACAGTGGTTTATGACTTTTTTTGAGTGGCGATATAACATCAATAATCATGCTGGCGCGTTCAAAAGTGTTATGTGGAAGGGCGTATAATCACTGTTATGAGAATTAATCAAAAAGGAGAAGTAGAATGAATGACGCAGTACAGAATCTTCCTGACCCAGAGCAAGCTAGGAAGCAACGCATTTTAGATGAAGTTAAAAAAGAGCTAAAAAAAGTAAGGAGCTATACGCCAAAAGTAGGTGTTTTTGGAGATACGGGGGTCGGCAAATCGACTCTTTGTAATGCGCTGTTCGGGAAAGACATTGCGAAAATCAGTGATGTCGAGGCTTGTACAAGGGAGCCACAGGAGGTTCTTGTTGGTGGAGAAGATGGTGGTGGTATTATACTTGTCGACGTCCCTGGTGTTGGCGAAGATGCAGAGCGTCATCAAGAATACATTGACCTCTACAAGAGCTTAGTCCCTGAGCTTGATTTGGTTTTATGGGCTATCAAGTCGGACGACAGAAAATATATGTCTTCCATAGATGTTTATAAAGAAGTGTTGAAGCCAAACTTAGAATCTTGTCCAGTGGTTTTTACTATTACTCAATCCGAAAAAATTGAACCTTGGGGTGGATGGGACTCGGTTAATAATAAGCCCGGAGAGGCTCAGCAAGCTAACCTTTTGGTCAAAATTAATGATGTTTCTAGCAGGTTTGATGTTTCAACTAACAAGATCGTACCTATTTCGTCAGGGCAGAAATATAATCTTGTTGAATTGGTGAACAAAGTTGTAGAGGTGCTCCCAAATGAAAAAAAGTACTCATTTACGAGGGAAGCAAAGGAAGAGAACGTATCAGAAGAAGCAGCAAAAAACGCCGAAAAGGGAATATTCGATCATATAAAAGAAAAAATCGGTGACGCTTGGGACTTTGTTAAAGATGATGTTCTTGATACAGCTAAAGATCTTGTTGTCGAGTACGCACCAAAAATTGCGAAGAAGGCAATAAGTTGGTTCAAGCGCTGGTTCTGACTTCACATAACATGCGGCTGTTCTCGGACGTGCCTGCGCTGCGCTCCGGCACGCCGCAAAGCCGTGCGTTAGGCCGCTCAAGAGCCCTCACTCGGACCATATGCAGGTTCAACATCGCTTCCAGCTTCCAGCGGTAGTACTTTCTTCACTTCCCCGCTGATCTGCCTCGGCGTATCAAAGTGGTCACGCTTCACCCGGCGTATGCGTCTTCACAGGAGTAGCTCGTGAACAAGCAATTCCAAATAGCCAATTCACTGTTGTGGGCATCTGCCATCATCGCTTCGGCGGCGCTTAAGGCGCCAGACGCAATGACATTTCTTGTGCTGCCCTCACTCGCTGCGGTTTCCTGGCTGTTCGCAATCTCCCGTAGCCGATCCAAGCCGTGTACCCAGCGACCCGCCGGAGCGGCCTAACAAATCGTTCAAGCCGAACCTGCTTCGCTCCGCCAACAGCGTGGCAGATAAAGCTTGCCACGCTGCCGGCTGCGCTACGCAGGTCGGCTTAACTCAGGTGTTAGAGCTGAAAAGTCGAGTCGTGGCACCTGGTACCCATCCGTGTCAAAATTGGGTGGTACGTGAACGAGAGGTTTTGTCCATGAATCTCCAGAAAATTGAAGACGAGGCGCTGCACCTCCCTAAAGAGGAGCGAGCCCAATTGATCCAGAGACTGGTATTGAGTCTGGAGTCTCCTTCAGAAGAAGAGCTCAGATCCGATTGGTTACTTGAGGCCCGACGTAGAGGCGAAGAGCTGGACAATGGCACAGTTCGGGCTGTGTCTAGTGAAGATGTCATGAGGAAGGCTAGAGCACTGATCAAATGACCTATTCTTTTCACCCGGCAGCGGAAGCCGAGTTCCTGGAGTCAGTTGGTTATTACGAATCAAAAGTTCCGGGATTGGGTGGTGCCTTCATAGAGGAATTTGAGGCCTTGGCCAATTTAGTTGGCGAGTCACCAAAAGCCTGGCAAGTCGAGTTGCCACCAGGTATTCGTAGAGCGCCCCTTCACAGATTTCCCTTGTCCATCGTTTACCGAGAGAGGCCTGATGGTTTTCAGGTTCTGGCCGTTGCCCATGATCGGCGGCGCCCGCAGTACTGGCTGGGCAGGCTTTAACAATCCGCTGCACAGCGACCGATTTTCCGCCGCTCCGCGGCTCCAAACCGGCGCGTGAGCCGGGCGTTAGAAATATTCCCATAGGAGGCTCATGGAAATCTTCCAATCGATTGTAGACCTTTTGAAGTCAGCCCTCTGGCCAGCGGTAGCGGTCTGGGTAATTTGGTATCTTAAGGACAATATTAAAGACTTTTTGATCAAGCATAAGGACACAGAAGTTCGTGTAACACTGAAGGAAGTGGGCGCTAAACAGGCCGAGATCGAAAGCTTGGTAGATGAAGTTGCTCAAAAGCTATCGAGCTCTGATCGATTGACGGATACTGAAGCTATAAATTCATCATTGGCCCGGATATCAGAACTAGCATCGGAAATAGCGGGTCTGAAAGAAGACCTGATAGGAAGCCTTTCGTCTGCAGCTGAATCTGGTTCTAATGCAAATGGTGAATACACTATTTACAACAATGGCCTTCTAAGATTAAAGCTTAAAATCAATCCCGGCGTAATATCTGGCAGAACACACATTACTTTTCCGGCGGCATTAGTTGAGGATAGCGCGATTGTTACTTTTGTCGGAAGAGAGCAGCCTACGATCATCAAGCTAAGTGGAAGCGGAATGGTAGTGGAGTTACCTGAGAGCAATGAAGAACAGATCCATGCGATTGTTTATGGTTTCCGAAATTTCTAACAATCCAAGGCAGCGGGACATATTTTTGCTTCGCTACGCTCAAAACGCAAAAACATGCCCCTGCTTGGGGCGTTACTCGGATAAAGTTCAAATCGGAGAATGTTGTGAATTTAGAAAGTATTCATCATGTAGCGATTATTTGCTCAGATTATCAACGATCTAAGTCATTTTATACTGAAATATTAGGTCTCAAGATCCTTGCCGAAAATTATCGAGAAAGCCGAGATTCATACAAATTAGATTTAGCGTTACCAAATGGTGGACAAATTGAGCTGTTTTCTTTTCCAGAGCCACCGTCCAGATTAAGTAACCCAGAAGCTCAAGGTTTAAGGCATTTGGCGTTTGTTGTTAACTCGGTGGAATCGACAGCTAACGAGTTACAATCACACGGAATTGATGTTGAGCCAATTCGAGTTGATGAATTTACAGGTAAACGATTTACCTTTTTTAAAGACCCAGATGGTTTACCCTTAGAGTTGTACGAAAAATAAACATAACAAACAATTCAAGCAGACCCTCAACGCGTGGCATTTTTATTATGCGTTGAGTTTAGTGATTACGGTGTTGTGCGGAAAGTTGGTAGTAGCGTTTCGGGCTACTTAATTGGGCGTTGGGCGTACAAGAAGGAATTATAAATGTCTGAAGATAAACAGCTTCAAACAAGCACAGATGTTCTAACACAAACGATTGTTAGCATGGCAGTCGAGTCTTGGCGCTTTGGCCGGGTGTTCGACCGTCTGCTCACGAAGCTCGATGCCGGAGAACAGAACCGATACAAGAGCCAGTTCCGGTGGTTTATCAAAAAGGTCGAAGAGGCTTTGGAGCAGGCGGAACTGAGGATCGTCAACGTCGAAGGGCAGCCCTTCGATCCCGGCATGGCCGCCACTCCGCTGAATATCGAAGAGTTCGATACTAAGGATGCCTTGATGGTCGATCAGATGCTCGAGCCGATCATTATGGGGAAAGAAGGTTTGGTTAAGACAGGAACGGTCACTTTGAGGAAGGTGGAACTATGAAAAATTTCGTTGGCATTGACCTGGGTACAACAAACAGCGCGATCTGCTCTTATGACGGTTCCGAAACCCGCATCTGGAAGAGTCCTGAACAGAATGATGTTACGCCATCAGCTATTTATATTGATCGTCGTGGCAATAAATATGTTGGTAAGCGAGCTTACGATTCTGCACCGCATAGCCCAGACAACTCAGCGATGTTATTCAAGCGTGTAATGGGAACAAGTACGCCAATTCAGCTATCTGCAGTAAATCTTACCAAGACTCCCGAGGAATGTTCAGCTGAAGTACTAAAAGTGTTGTTCGGGTACTTGCCGGAAGAAATTAGAAATGATCCTGATACGGGGACTGTAATAACTGTTCCGGCAGCATTTAATCAGATGCAGAAAGACGCAACAATGCAGGCTGCTAGTATGGCCGGGATCGGGAAAGTTGCACTTATGCAGGAGCCCGTAGCTGCAGTAATGAGTGTCATGCGTGCCCGTAATACAGATGGAATGTTTTTAATTTATGATTTGGGTGGCGGCACGCTCGATATTGCCATTGCAGAAAGTATTGGAGGAAGGGTAAATCTTCTTGCTCATGGTGGCATAGCTATGTGCGGTGGTCGGGACTTCGATCGAGTATTAGTCGATAATGTTGTTCGTCCTTGGTTACTTGAAAAGTTTGACCTCCCAGAAGACTTTTCTGTAAATCCTAGTTATAAATCTCTAATTAGACTGGCTACTTGGGCTACCGAGCGCGCAAAAATTGAACTTTCAGCGCGCGAGGAAGTTGTTATTAGTCTCTCAGAAACTGAAACACGAGTTAGAGATCTGAGCGGAGATGAAATCTATCTCGATATCCAATTAAAACGTGAAACTTACGATAATTTGATTGCAGAGCGCGTAGCTGAATCGGTCAACTCAGCTCGCGAGGCTTTAAATAAAGCTGGGCTCTCTCCTCATGACCTTGAGAGAATTGTGTTTGTGGGTGGTCCAACCAATTACAAGCCTTTGAGAGATAAGGTTGCTTATGAGCTTGGAATACCTGGAAATACCGATGTGAATCCAATGACAGCTGTGGCCGAAGGAGCTAGTCTTTTCGCTGAATCTATAGACTGGGGTTCCCAGAACCGATCGCGAAAAAGCACCCGAGGTCAAATCTCCTCCGGCGGAGGATTGGAACTATCTTTCAATTACATTGCTCGTACTCCGAATGTTAAAGCGAAGATAGCAGTGCAGCTCGCTGGGCAAGCAGCATCTGGTTCAGAGTTTCAGGTCGACTGCGTCGACACTGGTTGGACCTCAGGCCGCCTGCCTCTCAAGCATGGCGCAACCATCGACGTCACCCTGACAAAAGCTGGTGACAACACCTTCAAGGTATTTGTTTTCGATTCTGTAGGCGGACCCATTGCTCTGCAACAGGACAATATCGTCATTACCCGAACCGCTGCCTCAGTGGATGCAATTCCAGCCTCTCACTCGGTTGGCATTGAAGTATTGGAGAAACTTGGCGGCCGCCCCGTACTCGACTATCTGGTTCGCTCGGGTGACTCGCTGCCCAAGAAGGGGAAAAAGGTATTCAAGGCCGCTGAGTCGCTCAAATCCGGTGCCTCGGGATCGCTCAACCTGAAACTTTGGGAAGGTGAAATTGAAGACCCCATTACCGACAACCGCCCCATCGGGGTATTGAAGATTTCCGGCTCAGATTTCGATGACGGCGTGATTCCCGCCGGTGCCGATCTGGAATGTGAATACGAGATCCTGGACTCCGGCAACATCAACATTGAGGTCTCCGTGCCCTGCATCGGCGGCACCTTCCACTCCGGTAAGAACTTCTATTCCCGCCAGGAGGGACAGCTCGACTACACCGCAGCGGCCGTCATGGTTGTCGAGGAAGGCGAAAGAACGCTGAATCGCATCGACGAGATCAACGAGGTGGTGGACAACCCGAAACTGGACCAAGCACGGCAGAAACTTGAATCTGCAGTCTCGCTCGATCCAGATGAAGCGGAAACAGAGAAGTCCCAAGAGGCCATGGAGAAGGTTCTCGAGGCACGGAAACTTCTTGCCCAGGTCCGAAAGGAGCATCTGAAGGAAATCCGGCAGATTGACCTCGACGGCGTCGTGTCCTTTTTTGATGAGCATATCCGCCAACATGCCCGCCCGTCCGAGGCGTCGGCCTTTGACAATCTGGCGAAGACGGCTCAACGCTCAATCGACCGAAATGACAAAGACTTCGAGCACCACCTTGATGAGCTGAAAGGCAAAAATTTCGAGATCCTCTGGCGGCAGGATTGGTTCGTGGTCGAGCGTTTCAAATGGATGGTCAGCTCGCCCCATCTGTTTGCCGACAAACACCGTTTCGAGGAACTGGCCCAGATCGGCACGCAACTCATGCGCTCCGACGACATTGAAAAACTTCGCGCCGTTGTCGCCCAGCTCTCGATGATTCAGATCGGCGGTGGCCCAGACAACGAGATGTTCGATGTAGCCAACATTATCAGGGGATGATTTATGGCGAACGACTTATGGCTGCCTAAAGGGTACGAGTTGCCGGATGGTTCGAAAATCCGGTCACTCCTCTATTCCGGCGACGAGTGGCAGATTTTTGATACCAATGGCTCCAACAATATTCTGGTCACGCGCCCGGAGCTGATGCGGAAGTGGAATGATTGCGGTTTTCTCGACGAATCCCTGTTCACAGAGGTCTCGTCTGGAACTGAATCTTTCCGGAGCCTGAGCAGCCATAAGAAGTACTCCCTTACTCCAGTTGAAAATGGCAAGTCACCCGAAAGCAAGGTTGATGCACTGGCCTTTGCTTTCGCCCTCAAAGAGTCTCGGAAGCTATCGCAGGATGCCTCATTTCAAGATGCTGTTTATGTGGAGCAGTACTCCAGACTGCTCCCAACCTGGACGCTGACACCCCACGTTGATGATGAAGTGGTTTTGGGTACCTGGATAACCGGAGGGGTCGTCATCTCCACCGAATCCTTCCGGCGTTTGACCAACTTGACAGGGTGGATGCCTGCTGGCGATCTGGCGGAAATTGTAAAGGCGGCAGGGTTTAGCGTACCTGCTGATGCGGGTCTACTGGCTAAGCGCAAACCCGCCTCTCAAGCCAAGACCGAAGCAAAGACCGCCATCCCCAAGGAGGCTGTCAAACCTGAACAGCCGCAATCCCAAGAAGAACCGGCCGAGGCTAAAGTATTCAGGCTTCCTGGGCGTCCACAGCTCGAAGAGTTTTTTAACGAACACGTCATCGACATCATCTTCAATGCCGAGAAATACCAGGCTTTGGGCATCGATTTTCCTTCCGCCATTGTCCTGCACGGGCCGCCAGGTTGTGGCAAGACCTTCGCTGTGGAGCGGCTTGTCGAGTTTATCGATTGGCCCAGCTACTCGATTGATTCCAACAGCGTGGGTAGTCCCTACATCCACGAAACCAGCAAGAAGATCTCCGAAGTTTTTGACAAGGCGATTGATGGCGCTCCGTCCGTCGTCGTCATCGACGAGATGGAATCTTTTCTGTCGGATAGGCGCTCTGGCAGCTCGTCCGGCTTGCATCACGTCGAGGAGGTAGCGGAATTCCTTCGTCGGATTCCGGAGGCCATCAAGAACAAGGTACTGATAATCGCCATGACGAACCTGATCGAGATGATCGATCCGGCCATTCTACGTCGCGGCCGGTTCGACCACATCATCGAGGTGGGCATGCCATCGAGGGAAGAAGTGGCATCGTTGGTGGACTCACTCTTGAGCAAACTACCGAAAGCCGACGGCCTTAACGTGGACAAGATCCTCGATGCGCTCACGGGTAAGGCGCTCTCCGATTCGGCTTTTGTTATACGCGAGGCCGCACGGCTCGCTGCCAAGGCCGGGAAGACAGAACTCGATCAAGAGAGCATCGTGGCAGCGCTGAACAGCCTTCCTAAAGACCAAGAGAAAAAAAGCAGACGCATCGGATTCGTCTGGGATGACAAGTAACCGGAGGGGAGCATGGACCTTTTACAAAATCCTTTTCACATTCTGAATGCCAGCCCCCGCGATAATCGTCGTCGGATAATGGAACTGGCCGATGAACGTAGCCTTTTGCTCGACTCAAGTGAGTGCATGGAGGCGCGTTCGGATTTGACTAACCCCCGGAAAAGGCTCTCCGCTGAAGTTGCATGGCTGCCAGGCATCGGGCCAAAACGTGTGGGAGAGGTGTTGTCGCTCATCGAATCCTCGCCAACGGATTTGCTTGCGGTCGATAACCTGTCGTCAATTGCTCGAGCCAACTTGCTTGCATCCGGCCTCGCTCGTTTGCCAAATCACAATGCCGATGACGTGGCGGAATGGATTCTCGAAATTTCATGGGCATTTGAGGATCTCGATCCTGAAGAACTGAGCGTGATCATCAACGAGGAACGGGTTGTCTCCGGGTTTCCGGAAGTATCGGACCTCTCGGCCGTCGAAGCTGAAATCCAGGAACGGCGGAGGCACTATCGCCAGGTCATCAAGGCGGCCCTCGACAACCTTTCCCCAAAAGAACTCGTGGAGGCAGTCACCGTTGCCGTTGAGTCCGCGACTGACGATGGGGAGGAGCACGGCCCTATTCTGATAGCCGATCTCATTGATTCGTATGAGGTAGAGGCACAGGGATTTCTTGACAAGGAAGAAGGAAACATAAGAGCCCTTGTCGAGAAACTGCGGGCAGCCGTTGATGCAGAACGGCCCGATTCCACATTGGCCCCAATGGTGAATCAGCTGATCCAGGTTGTGAAGAACTGGGATACCGTCGCTCAGCCGATACAGGTCAGCACGAAAAGTCGAGGGCTCGACCACGACGCCAGCCACCGCGTTGCCGGTCTGGTTCGTGGCCTGGCGATCCATATGTTCAACGAGCACGGCAAGCTCGATTTCTCGCAGCAACTCACTAACATGCTGCAGGAAGTATTCGCGGAGGTTGGTGAGGTTGCCGAACGCACCGCTGAGGACGCAGATGCACTTGGCGAGATAGCGGAACAGCGGGTCCGTTTGATAGAGGACGCAAAGAACAAAGCTGAAGAATGGCGAAGAGAAATAACCTATGAGGCCGATGTCGGAGCGATCTTCAAAGATAAGCTTCGCATTTCTCCTGAAGGTATCGAGTGGAAGGGCCGCCGCTGGGATCTTGATTCAATTTCGCGGGTTCGCTGGGGAGGAACCCGACATTCGGTTAACGGTATTCCCACCGGAACAACCTACAGCATTATTTTCGGTAACGGCTCAAATTATGCGTCTATCGAGTTAAAGAAAGAGGCAATCTACAGCAACTTTATTGATCGCTTGTGGAGGGCTGTTGGGGTTCGCTTGCTGACGGAGTACCTGGAAGGTCTTCGTGATGGCAAAAAATACCGTTTCGGCTCCGCTGTTATGAGTGATCACGGCATGGAGTTGGAGCGCAAAAAACTCTTTGGCAGCAACGAACGGGTCTTTTGCCGCTGGGGTGAGTTGGTGATCTGGAATGGCGCTGGCGTTTTCTGCATCGGGAAAAAGGAAGACAAAAAGTTGGCTGCGGCCTTTTCCTACCAGGAGGAGGACAACATACACGTTCTCGAAGCCGCTATCCGCATGTTTTGGAAACGGGGTGGCGACAGGCTGAGCTGCCTTCTGGGGGAATAAGAGCGCATGGATAACAAAGATAACAAACGCGGATTTTCTGGGCTCTCCGACCTGACCTCGGACACCCGAACTGTTCCACAGGCTCAACGCCAAACCAGCCCACAGCCATCAGCGCCACAAAAACCAGTGTTCGCCTTGCTGGAGCTGACCAAGTGGCCAACTCTTCCGGCTCCATGGTCGAGCGTCGATGCTGGCGAAACCTGGGTCTGGGGTGATTTCTTCCTGACTTTTCAGAAGAAGCCGAAGACCGTTCTTGACCTCACCATGGAAATGCAGGGGAAGAAGGCCGAGTACCGGGGGATGACCTATCACTACGCCATGTCGGTTTTCTACCGTATCGATAGGAATCCTCACGGACCATCGCACCGGCCGATCATGACCATTGCCCTCGAGCAGGCCGATATGGGCATGTTGGCCAAAATGCTCGGCGGCGAAGCTGGCGGGCTCCTTCAAGCCGAGGGTGGCAGCAAAATGGGACCGCTGATGATTGGTCTCTTCACCGGCGAGACACGCTTGAACCTTGGTGATTATGAAGGCGACACAAGCTCGCAGGCGGTCAAGCGGAGGTTTTTCGAGATCTTGGGTCGACAGTTGGGAGTAAGCGGCCAGCCAAAGATGATTGGCGATCTGGCTCAGGCGCACGGACATCCGGAAACGGGACTGCCCGCCAAAAAGAAAAACTCTGGATGTGCCCCGGTGATTCTGTTGTGCATTGGTATTGGCGGCCTGGGCGCTTGGGGGCTGACGTTCATATGAGGGAGCTCGGCATGAAATTTATGTGCGAAACGGAAGGGGTCGATGCCCATGGCTGGTGATAACGACAAGAACAAAAAGGGCTTCTCCGGGCTTTCAGACTTGGCGTCCGAGGTCAGTGGTATCGACGAGCCCATAAAGCCGGAGCCAAAAGCAGAGGCTAAGCCCTCAACGCCTAAGCAACCACCCCAGCCTCAGCGGGACACTACGACTTCCGAACCCGAGCAAAAATCTACAAGCTCTCCTCCGCCTGTCGAAACAGTAAACATTGGCAATAACGAGGGCGGCTCTGACGGCAAATGGATTCTTGGCATTATCGGCGTCATCTTTGTGATCTGGATGATTAACAATGCCGGGCAGAGCAACAAAAAGCCCTCATACACTCCGCCGTCGTCGTCGCAAAGCTACAACTACCCGCAGAGCACCCCGGCTCCGGCAGTTCAAACGCCAAGCACGACCCAAAGCGCCGGACTGCAATATACAAAGCCTTCGGTCGGCACCAACAACGTGCTGTCCGTTCCGGAAATTCGCTGGTGTATCCGCGAAGGCATTCGCATTGAAGCGATGCGGGACGTCATTGATAACAATGCGGGAGTCGATGAGTTCAACCGAATCGTCAACGATTACAACAGCCGCTGCGGGAGCTACAGGTATCGCGAAGGTTCCCAGTCTCGAGCTGAACGTGATGTGGAAGCCTACCGAAGCCAGATTGTCTCGGAGGCCATTCGCAAGGCCAGACAGTTGGGACGTTCCTATCCATCTGTTTCACCAGGAGTATCGACCAGCACCGCTCCCAAGAAGCCCAATGCCCAATACACCAGGGAGGCTCAACAGCTCCTAACCGATCTCGGCTACGACCCTGGACCGGTGGACGGCGATTATGGCCGCCGTACTGCCGACGCGGTGAAAGCCTTTCAGCGTGATGCAGGAATTGCGCAAGACGGGTGGATTGATCAGGATCTCCTTACACGTTTGCGGCTATTTATCCTGTTGCGGGAATAGGTCCTTTCTCAGAGTTCTGATTTTATGATTGTACGTGGCAAATATGAGACGTGGTCAAGCTTGTCGAAATATCGCCCAACAATGCGCTCCACCGGACGGAAACTCCGCTGCGCTCCATTGCCGCCGGTGAGCTTGGTCGGTAAAAGATAACATGACTGCCCTGACTGAACTTTTTGTACCCTGGTTTTATGTCACCCGTATCGCGGCCAATATCAGGTTGGCGAGCGAGCAGCTTGAAAGCATCGTCAAGCTGCCTGAGGTACGTATCGCGTTGGCGCTTTCCCCACTTTTCGGTGGTGAAGCGGCCTATCTCGACAACGTCTTTTCGGGCAGAGGAAGTGAGCAGGTATGGACGCATCAGTGAGCTTCGTTGTCCAGTTCTGTAATAACGCTTTCAAGGGAATACTCTGCGATTCCGCTCTGTTCGCCTTCATCCAGAAGGCGTTGGAGCCGTTCAAGCTTACTTTCCGTTTCTTCAAGCAGACGCAGTCCGGCACGTACCACCTCGCTCACCGAGCCATAGCGGCCCTTTTCAACCTGAATGGCTATAAACTCATCAAAGTGGGGGCCGAGTGTAATGCTGGTATTTCTAGCCATGGGGAGACTCCTATACCAAATATTGGTATATCATGGCAAAGCACCCATAACAAGGCAAGGCAGGCCGACGCGATAAAGTCGCGCCGCTGCGAAGCTGGCCTCCCGCGGCCTCAAACCAAAAGCGCAGGAACGGCTAGCGCTGGTAGCGGAAGACCTATACCGCAAGCCGCCTTCGTTTGAGAAACTCGTGGGTGATCTTGCGGGGTTCTATTCATGCCGCATCAATATTCAGCATCACCTGGTCTATCAAGTGCTCGATGACGAGCGAGTGGTGGAAGTTCTCAGGCCTGGAGCCACTATGAATAATGCATAACCAACGGCTGTTGCGGATGTATTAGCCTTCTCAACGGCACCGCCATTTATCCTTCCCCGCGCCTTTATCTGGCCAATGGCGTTCGTGAGCACAGTGTGCGGGCGATGGATTTGATCACGCCCATTAGCATGGGGCAGCGCGGGCTGATCGTGGCGCCGCCGGGGGGGGGGCAGGGAAAACCACGCTGTTGAAGCATATCTGCCAGGCCGTGGCGGCGGCGTATCCCGAGATCAAGCTGTATGCCCTGCTGATCGATGAGCGCCCAGAGGAAGTGACCGATTTCAAGCGCAGCGTGACCGCCAAGGTGCACGCTTCGTCGTCTGACGAGAGCTACGCCCACTATGCGCGCGTGGCCGACAACCTGCTGCAAACGGCGCGCAGGCAAGCTGGCGAGGGCCAGTAGCCTGCCCGGTGTGGCCACCAGAATGTCCACGCCTTCGATCAAACGCTCCTTTTGGGGCGCGGTATCCATACCGCCGTACGCGGCCATTGAGGTGAGCGGGGTATGCTTGGCGTATTGGACTACGCTGGCTTCCACCTGAACCGCCAGCTCGCGGGTGGGTACGAGGATCAGTGCACGGATGCGTTTACCGCGCAGCGGCTCTGCGGCTTTGCTGAATTTTTCCAGCAGCGGCAGCACAAAGGCCGCGGTTTTGCCCGTGCCTCCATCCCAACCAGGTATAATCCTGTCATGACGCTAAACGCACACGCATGTAGGGCGTTTTGTCTCCATTCCGAATGAACAGAGTCGTGGTCCATGATTAACACCAAAATTTACAAGGCGGTGTACGAGCTCGCCGAAAAGCTGATGAAGGCGGCTGCCAAAGATGACCGCGCCACTTTTGAAGCGCTGTATGCCGAGCTTGAGGCGATCTGCACCGAGCACGAGAATACCGGGAAAGACCACCCGGAGCAGTGGGAAACCCTGGCCGACTTCACCGAAGAGCTAGAAGACGCGCTGCCCATCTACCAAAAAGCGCTGGATAAGGCGGTAGCCAAGCAGTCGAACGACCACATTGCCTCGATTGGTTTTTCCATGGCGGCACTGCAAGTGGAGCTGGGCGACAACCAGGCGGCGATTGAACGCTTGCAGCAGGCCCAGGCCAGTGCCCACACTATTGAAGATAACGAACTTAAAGCAGAAATTGATGAGCTGCTGGCAACATTAACTACCGGTTAGGAACCTGATTTTGACCAACAACGATATTTTTCGCCGTATCCGCTACACCTTTGATTTAAAAGACAACACCATCGTCAAGATCTTCGCCCTGGCGGACGTGAGCGTGACCCAGGAGCAGGTGACGGCGTGGCTGAAAAAAGACGAGGACGACGCCTTCGTGACCATGAAGAACAAAGAGCTGGCGTCGTTTTTGAACGGTTTCATCAGCTTCAAACGCGGCAAGCGTGAAGGCCCGCAGCCTGCGCCAGAATCGCAGCTGAACAACAATATGGTGTTCCAGAAACTGCGTATCGCGCTGAACATGAAGGCAGAGGATATTTTAGAAGTGTTCGAGCAAGTGGGCTTGCCGCTTAGCGCACATGAGCTTAGCGCGTTTTTCCGCAAGCCCAGCCATAAGAACTACCGTGAGTGCAAAGATCAGATGCTGCGCAATTTCCTGATGGGCATTCAGCTTCAGCTGCGCCCGAACGATAAAGGCTAAGCGAGGCCCTCGCGCTTCACACACACGAAGATCGCATTGCCTGAGACGTTATCCCAGGGCGTGATGGTCTGGTAATCATGCTCAAACACGTGCACCTCGAAGGTAGGCTCCAGCAGGGCGATGAGTTCGCTAAAACTGACGGCCACCATGGGGTGCTCGTCGTACCACACCTTCGTTGTCTCCGCCGTGGTCTTTTCGATGCTCAGCCGCAGCGACTGCCGCTCCCCTTGGCCGCTGTAGTGCCACCCGGAGCGGAAAGTGAACCTATCCTCCGCCTGCTGGACCGTGTGCTTGACGAACAGCGCGTTGTCGATCCGCTGCTTATCCACCGCGTTGAAGCAGAACACGCCGCCCTCGTTCAAGGCGCGGTGGGCGCTGGCGATGCAGTCGCCGAGCTTGTCCAGGCCATCGCTGTAGTGGATGGAGTAGAGAAAGCAGGTGATGAGATCCAGCGGCTCGTCGACCTCAAAGCTGCTCATATCCTGCAGTGAGAAGTGCGCCTCTGGGCAGCGTTGGGCGGCGATATCTAGCATCGGTTGGTTAATATCCAACCCGCTGCTGCTATAGCCAGCATCCAGAAAATGACGCACGTGAGGGCCGGTGCCGCAGGCTAAGTCCAGATGGCGTTTGCCTTCGTTACCAAAAATTTGGTGCAGGCGACGAATGGCGTTGCTTTGGGCCTGGTAGTCGATGTCGACGCACATCAAATCGTAGTAGCCAGACAGGTCGGTGTAGAGCGCGTTGACGGACATAGTGGCCTAATGGTGAGGGCTGACATAAATGAGGAGGCGCATAGTAAACGAGCGGTTGGAGTTTGAGAAGGCGTAGGAGTGGCTTGGCCAAGCGGCGATCAAGTTTGCACTCTTTCACAGTCTGGCTAGCGCTTTAGGGTTAATGTGATTAAAGAAATCGTGTGATGGTCCGATAACTACTAAAGTCGCACGACACATTCGATTGCCATACGAGGCTGCCATGCTAAAACCCTTTGCTCTCATTCTCTCTGCGTTGCTCCTGGCGATGACTTCTTATGTACAGGCGTCTACCACCGAGGCGGCGGAAGCGGCCGCGCTCGCTTGGCTGGAAGCGATCGATCAAGGTGAATATGAGCAGGCTTGGGAAAAGTCGTCGCCGCTGTTGAAGACGCCGCTTTCTCCCACCATGCTGCAGCGCGTGGTGACGCTGGCCCGCAACGATTTGGGCAGCGTCGAGTCGCGGCGGCGCATCCGCATGTCGCAGTACACCTCGATGCCTGGGGCGCCGCGCAACGACTACAAAGAGTTCGCTTTTAAAACCCAGTTCACGAATAACCAGCGCGTGGTCGAAGTCGTCACGCCACATCTGGAAGAGGGCACGTGGCGAGTGAGCGGCTACTACGTGCAGTAACGTGATTCGCGCCCATCAATAGCCGCCAACGTTGGCGGCTAGTGTGTTTTCTACACGATCAGCCCCGCCAGTGCCTGCATCCCCAGGACTAGCAGAAGCACCACACTGCCCAGCGCTAGGCTGGTCTTCAGCGCATGGCGTTTCCACATGCTTTCCACTCGGTGCCCAAAACGGTGTACCAGCCATGCTAGTCCGTAGTAACGCAGCCCGCGGGCGATGAGGGCGGCCAGGGCGAACAGCGCGATGGGGTAGCCCGAGAGCCCGGCGGTAATCATCGCGACCTGAAACGGAATCGGCAAAATGCCAATGGCGAGAATGGCTGCAAAGCCGTACTGGTCAAAGAAGCCTTGAAACGCCTGATAGCTCTGCTCCATCCCCATAAATTCGATAAACCACGTGCCGAGGGATTGGTAGAGCACCATGCCCACGCCGTAGCCCACTATCGAAGCCACTAAACAGCCCAGCGTGGTAACGGCGGCAATAGCCCAGATGCGCTGCCGGTTCACTGCCATTAGCGGGATTAATACCAGTTCAATGGGAATCGGCAGAATAATGGTTTCTAAAAAGGAGAGGGTGGCGAGCAGCCACAACATATTTTTCGAGCCGTTAATACGCTCAAACCACTGCTTCGTACGCGTTGATGTAAAGGCCATAGGAGCGCTACAGGGAAGGGTTAATACGGCGGTAAACAGCGGTTAATAAGCTATACACGCCAAACGCAAATAGCCCAACAGCCACAAACGCGAGCAGCCACTGGCCCAAGGCTTGGCCTCTTAACGTGCTGAACACTTCGGTCGTGCCGCCCGCTTGGTTAGGGTTGAACTGGTAAGCCGCTAGGATAAAGAAGCTGCCAACCATAACAAATACCAAGCCACGCACCGCTAAACCAAAGCGGCATACTGGGTAAGCCCAGCGCTGCACTTTGGCAGGCATTGAGAAGTGGCGGTCGAATTTTGCTTTCCAGCCTTTAATGGCATGGGCGATGCCCGCGCCAATCAGCGCAACGCCGACTGCCGCCACCAGCCAGCGCCCGAAGGGCTGCTGCATCAGCCAACTGGCCGCACTTTCAGAACCATCTCCTGAGCCGCTAGAGCCGCCGATATGAACCACAAGCTTGGCAGCAAAAAAGGCCAAGAACGTATGCGTAACGGCGCTAACCAGCAAGCCCCCGCGAATCGCCAGCCCTTTAGTGCCGCTGCCATGGTGATCAGTATCCTGAAGGGCTTGCAGCGTGCGCCATACGGCATAGCCCACTAACCCCAATGCAATAACGCCCAGCAGCACTTTGCCGAAGGGGGCGGTTAGTACGCTTTCAAGCGCGCCGCGGCTGCCTTCGGTTTGGCCGCCTTGGCCAAACGCCGCCAGTGCCGCTAATCCACCCACCAGCAGATATACCACGCCTCGCGATGCGTAGCCCAAGCGGGCGAACAGTTTTACCGCATCCCGTTGGTTCGGGGGGTTACTGTCCATGATGTCCTCCTGACGTAAATGGCAATGGCGATCCTTCCGGCGGCCCATACTGTGGGTGTAGGGAGATAATGTCCAGCGTAGCGTTTATTGGGCATTTGGCGATAAAAGGGATGCAAACTGAGCAAGATTCAGGTGGGCCCTGGGGCCTTCGCTGGTTAAGCTTGAACTACTGTGAGCGTTATCCCTTAGCCTTACCCGTGAGATAGAAGCAATGAACGACTACGCCCGCATCGAAAAAGCCATGGCCTTTATGGTGGCCAACGCCACCCAGCAGCCCAGTTTAGACACGGTCGCGGCGCAGGTGCATTTGAGCGCGTTCCATTTTCAGCGGCTGTTTTGCCGCTATGCAGGCGTTAGCCCCAAGCGCTTTTTGCAGGCGCTGACGCTGGCGCGGGGTAAACAGCTGATTGCCTCGGCGCAAAGCCTGGCCGATACCGCCCAGGCGCTGGGGCTAAGCGGTGGCTCGCGGCTTTACGATCATTTTGTGACACTGGAAGCGGTCACGCCTGGCGAGTTTAAGCGCCAAGGGGAGGGCGTGGAGATTGCTTACGGCATTCATCCCACGCCGTTTGGCGAAGTGTTGGTGGCAGCGACGCCAAGGGGTATTTGCCGAATGGGGTTTCTGGCCGCCACGCCCGAGGCAGAGATGCTGGCTCAGCTCGCCGCTGAGTGGCCGCGCAGTACCGTGCGCCACCGGCCAGAGGCGACCCGCTATGCCGTCGATGCGCTGTTCGAGCCAGGGAAAACGGCTGCGCCGGGGGCGCTGTCGCTACACGTACGCGGCACCAATTTTCAGCTGAACGTTTGGCGAGCGCTGCTGATGATTCCGGACGGGCAGCTTGCCAGTTACTCCCATATTGCCCAGGCGCTGGGGGCGCCGAAATCATCGCGGGCGGTGGGTAATGCAGTGGGGGCTAACCCGGTGGCGTTGTGGATTCCCTGCCATCGGGTGATTCAGCAAAGCGGCGCGCTAGGCGGCTACCGTTGGGGGCTAGATGTGAAACGCAAAGTGCAGGCCTGGGAAGCTGCCCAGTACGCTGAACAGTTGGAAAGCGCCCACGGCTAGTGCCCAAACACCGACCAGCCGGTGCGCTGCACGAACATCTCCAGCGCCCGGGTGCCCAGCAGGCTGTTGCCATAACGGTCCAGCCCTGGCGACCACACCGCCAACGAACCGCGCCCCGGCGCGATGGCTAAAATACCGCCACCCACGCCGCTTTTACCCGGCAAGCCCACGCGAAAGGCGAACTCCCCCGAGGCATCGTAGTGGCCGCACAGCATCATCAGCGAGTTGATCCGCCGTGCCCGCTGGGGTGACACCACCCGTAGGTTGCTAGGGCGGTTGACACCATCGGAAGCTAAAAACAGCCCCGCGTGGGCAAGCTGGTCGCTGCTCATGGCGATGGCGCACTGGTGAAAGTAGGTGCCGAGCACTTTATCGACATCGTGGCGCAGCCGCCCAAAGGCTTTCATAAAGTGGGCCAGCGATGCATTGCGGTCTTTGTGCTCCATTTCCGACGCGGCGACTTGATGATCAAAACAGATGCTGTTGTCGTCTGCGATGTAGCGCACAAAGCTCAAAATTTCGGCCAGAGTCTCTTTGGGTTCGTGGCCCATCATAATGGCATCCACCACCGCAATGGCCCCGGCATTGATGAACGGGTTGCGCGGTTTGCCGCCCTCATGCTCTAGCTGAACGATGGAGTTGAACGGGTCGCCGGAAGGCTCGCGGCCTACTTTTGACCACAGCCCATCGCCCCATTTGCCCAGCGCAATGGTCAAGGTAAACACCTTGGAAATACTCTGAATCGAGAAGGGCGTGGTCGCGCAGCCCGCCGAAAAGCGCTCGCCCTCTACCGTGGCTAGGCTAATGGCAAACTGGCTGGGGTCTACATGGGCAAGCTGAGGGATGTAATCAGCCATTTTGCCGCGCTCGGTTTCCTGGGCCAACTCGGCGGCAATATCGTTGAGTAACTCTTGCATCTCGGGCGTCGTCGTTTGGCAGCGGGAGCCGCTACCCTAGCGGAAAAAAGCTCAGCTGTCTGCCTGTTATCCGGCCCTTCCACGACGCACCTTGTGAAGCCTGAGGGCGCACGATTTAATCAAAATGCGCGTCAAACCTCGGCCTTTTAGGCCGAGGCAGGATAGCGCGAGGCGCGCAGCGCCTCTTAGTTGACATGCTAGATTTACCACGTTAATTTTTAGCCATGACGACCGTACACCGTGCCTACCGCTATCGGTTTTATCCCACGTCCGAGCAAGCTGACCAGCTTGCCCGGACGTTTGGCTGTGTGCGCTATGTCTACAACCACTTCCTGCGCCAGCGCACCGATGCCTGGTTCGAGCGTCAAGAGCGCATGGGCTACAACGCCACCGCCAAAGCGCTCACCACCCTCAAGAAACAGCCGGACACGGCGTTTCTGGCCGAGGTGTCCAATGTCTGCTTGCAACAGTCGCTCCGGCATCTCGACCGCGCCTTCTCAAACTTCTTCAAAGGTCAGGCGCGGTATCCCACCTTCAAGAAAAAACAGCGCAAACAGTCGGCCACGTACATGGCCAACGGTTTTCGCTGGCGCGACGGCAAGCTGTGGCTGGCTAAGCACAAAGACCCACTCGATATCCGCTGGAGCCGGTATTTTTCCGGCACACCAAGCAGTATCACGGTGAGCTGCGATACCGCTGGCCGTTACCACGTCAGCTTTTTGGTGGAAGAAGCGGTCACGCCGCTGCCCGTGACACCCAAAATGGTCGGTATCGACCTGGGACTGACGCATCGCGTCATCACCAGTGACGGCGACAAAATCCCCAACCCGCGTTTTCTCCATCGTACCGAGCGCAAACTCGCACGGGTGCAACGCAACCTGTCGCGCAAACAGAAAGGCTCGCAAAACCGCGCCAAGGCGCGGCATCGAGTGGCGAAGGTGCATGCCAAGCTGGCCGACCAACGCCGCGACGCCACCCATAAACTCTCCACGCAGCTTATTCACGAGAACCAAGTCATTGCTGCCGAGAGTTTGCCGGTCAAGAACCTGCTGAAAAACCGCTCACTGGCCAAGGCCATTAGCGACGTGGGTTGGCACCAGCTTACCCAACAACTGGCGTACAAGGCCGAGCGGTACGGGCGCGATTTCGTCCAGATCGACAAGTGGTATCCCAGCTCAAAACGCTGTTTTCACTGTGGCCATATCACCGAGAAGATGCCGCTCAATGTCCGCACTTGGGATTGCCCACACTGTGGCACCCAAGGCATCGACCGCGATGTGAACGCTGCCCGCAACATTTTGCAATCGGGCAAAGCCATTCTGGCTGGTGCTGACAAGCTCCGTCAGCATGAAAAGACGACTACCGTGGGGCTCACGGGAGGTTAAGCCTGTGGAGCTTGTGTAAGACCTGAGGTGCCATCACCAAGGGCAACGGGCTGTGAAGCAGGAACCCGGAAGGCAACAACCGGGAATCCCCTTCCTTTCCGCCGCAGGCGGCAGCTTCCTAAGAAGCTGAGGAAGGGGAGGAGGTCAAGGACGGATATTCAGCAACTGCGTAGGTCGAGAAGACGCCATGACCACACTGATGATTCAAGGCACCACCTCGGATGCGGGCAAAAGCACCGTGGTGGCGGGGCTTTGCCGAGTTCTCAAGCGCCGGGGTCTCTCGGTGGCCCCGTTCAAACCACAAAACATGGCGCTAAACAGTGCGGTGACCAGCGATGGTGGCGAGATTGGCCGCTCCACCGCGCTACAGGCCCAAGCGGCCGGCGTCCTTCCCCATAGCGATATGAACCCGGTACTGCTAAAGCCAGAAACCGACCGGGGTGCCCAGGTGATTCTGCGTGGTAAGGTGTACGGCCATATGGACGCGCTGGACTACCACGCCTTCAAACGCACCGCCCAAGAGAGCGTGATGGCAGCGTGGCAAGCGTTAGAGCAGCGCTATGATGTGATTATTGCCGAAGGCGCAGGCAGCCCGGCGGAAATCAACCTGCGCAAAGGGGATATTGCCAATATGGGCTTTGCCGAAGCCGCGGACTGCCCGGTGCTGCTGGTGGGCGATATTGACCGCGGCGGCGTGTTTGCTCAATTGGTTGGCACGCTGGCGCTACTGAGTGACAGCGAACAGGCCCGCACCAAAGGCTTTATTATCAACCGTTTTCGGGGCGATATTGCGCTGCTGGAGCCAGGGCTAGAGTGGTTGGAAGCGCGCACCCAAAAGCCGGTGCTGGGCACGCTGCCGTATCTACAAGGGCTGCTGCTGGATGCCGAAGATAGCATCGGCACCGTGCAGGCGGAGAAAGAGAGCCAAACGCTCAAGGTTATCGTTCCTGCACTGCCGCGCATCAGTAACCATACCGATTTCGATCCGCTTCGCCTGCATCCGCAGGTATCGCTTAGCTTTATCGGCCCCGATCAGCCCATTCCCTGCGCTGATGTGATCGTACTTCCCGGCAGTAAAAGCACCGCTAGCGACTTAGCCTGGTTAAAGCGCCAAGGTTGGGACGCCGCGATGACTCGCCACCTGCGCTATGGCGGCAAAGTGCTGGGCATTTGCGGCGGCTTTCAAATGCTGGGGGAGTGGGTGGATGACCCCGACGGGCTAGAGGGCACGCCCGGGAAAGTCGCCGGGTTGGGTCTGTTACCGCTGACGACACGCATGGTGGCGGGCAAGCAGCTTCGCAACGTGAGCGGCATGTTGGTGGGGGAAGAAGCAAAGGTAAAGGGATACGAGATCCATAACGGCGTTAGCAAAGGCTCCGCTCTGGACAATCCGCTATTCGATCTCGGTACCCACTTGGATGGGGCCATCAGCGAGGACGGCCAAGTGATGGGCACTTACCTACACGGCCTGTTTGATCATCCAGACGCCTGCCAAGCGCTACTCACGAAGCTTGGCCTAGCCAAGGCAGGCAGCGTAGATTACAACGCCCACCGCGAACAAGCCTTGGAGCGCTTGGCCGATACGCTAGAAGCACATCTGGATATTGACGCGATCCTGGCGTTAGTCAAATCTTAACGGAGGCTATTCCGCTGCAGTGTCTTTCGATGGACGTTTCGCCATCAAGGTAATTTCTACCGAACTGCCACCGCAAATGTGGGGTGATTCAGTACAAGTGCGCGCTGGGTAGCGCCCTGGCTCAAAAAATTCGGCGTAGATGCTGTCTAGCGCATTGATCTGTTTTAGGTCAGTGAGGTGAACATCCACGCGAACCACATCCGCCAGACTGCCACCTTCTTGCTCTAGCATGCGCGCGAGTTCGCGCATCACTAGGCGGGTCTCCTCTTTAACATCGCCTCGCGCCGCTTCCCCGTTGGAAAGATCGGCCACCGTCAGGCCAGAAATAAACATATAGTGGTCGTCAACTACCATATGGCTACCCGGGAAACTGGGTTTTGGCAGGGTAGGGTCGTTGATGAACTGTGTCATGTGCTCTCCTTGGCAATGAGACTCAAATAAAGCAGCCTTGAACGTTATGACTTGCGGCTTGCAGAGTCGTTCAATTTGCCTGAATGATCAAAAAATCAGTGGCTGACGCAAATACTCTGCCAAAAAATCGATGAGTAGCCGCACCCTGATAGGTGTGTACTGGCTATATGGATACACCGCATAAATATCGGCATTTGGTAAAGCGTAATCAGGCAATAAGCGAATCAACTTGCCGGTTTTGACATGTTTCACCACGTCCCACTCTGCACGTACCGTGACACCCAGGCCTTGTAGCGTCCAGTGTAAAACGGTTTCACCATCATTGGCGCTTAGCGAGCCAGCTACTTTAACGTGGTGATGCTCATTCTCTTTGATAAATGTCCAATTACCGTAGGTATCATCGTTTTGGCGCAGAAACAGACAGTTATGGTGAGATAGTTCACGAGGATGCGCGGGCGTTCCTGCTTTTTTTAAATAGCGTGGTGCTGCGCATAGCCAGCGTTGATGAGTCACTAGCTTGCGTGCATGTAGCGTGGAGTCAGGCAAGTTGCCAAAACGAATACACACATCAAACGAGCGCTCAATAAGATTGACTGGGTGATCGGTTAGGTAAAGTTGGCAGTCAATTTGAGGATATTCTCGGACAAACTGAGATATTGCGTCTGCTATATACTTTCGTCCAAAACCAAACGGAGCGTTAATCCGTATGGTCCCTTCTGCGCCAGTGCTCTGCTGGCGAATGGCACGCCGCATTGTGTCCATTTCGCGGCTAATTTTCTGTGCATATTCAAGATATAGCTGACCACTACTGGTGAGACTCATTGCTCTTGTGGAGCGAATAACTAGCTGACAACCCATGTTTTTTTCAATTTGAGCTAGTCGTTTACTAGCTGCCGCCGAAGAAATATCCAGCGCTTTCGCAGCGTTTGAAATACTGCCTTCAGCGCATAGCAAAATAAAAAAATCGAGTTCGGATACGCTACTCATTGTTAACTCTCAGGTTAAAACTAAATTAACTCTGAGTTTATTGCTGATGTCTGATGATGTCACCTAGCAGCCTATCGGTCTTTCCGTTGCACCGTGAGATACTGACCACCGTCATCGCCGAGCTGAGAAGATCGCCATGAGCCGCTTCATCCCTGTGGATCGCCAGACCGATTACCTGCTGCCGCCTTCGGTAGACGAGTG
>Ga0209644_1000109_pt1 | contig 29947 bp, 46 predicted proteins | sample ETNvirome_2_1000_FD_184069 | JGI IMG/M metagenome (GOLD analysis project Ga0209644, IMG submission 184069) | Marine viral communities from the Pacific Ocean - ETNP_2_1000 (SPAdes) (version 2) | ecosystem: Environmental > Aquatic > Marine > Oceanic | place: Pacific Ocean | collected 2013-06-22 | reverse complement strand
GCCCTGGAGGTTCGGGATTCTTCCGCGCTCCACGACGAAGGGGAAGTCGAGATATATGAGCAGATCGTCAAGGATGAGGATGAGTTCCTGCAAACTGTTATTGGCGATGCAGAACGCACTGAATACAATGAGGTGCTTGTTGATGTCGAATTGGACCGGACAAGCACCTGGGGGACTTGTGACCGGCTAACCCTCTATGGCAACAAGGCTGTCATGGGGGACTACAAGACGGGCATCAGTATCATTGATGCCCCAAGGGACAACTGGCAAGCCAAGGCATATACGGTTGGGGCTTTCCAGAGATTCCCTGATATCCAGACAATTACTTTTGTGTTCTATATTCCCGTTCGGGGTGAGGTTCTCCATAGTGAATTCAAGAGGAAAGAACTTCCTGAGTTAATCAAGGAGCTATCCTACGTCATCAAATCCGGCGAACTTATCCGGCCCAAATGGGATGAGGGAACTCCTGAACTCAGGGACCTAACCCCTAATGTTAACTGCCGGTTCTGCGCATACGAGGAACGCTGTCCGGCTCTGGGGGCAATCGCAATTGAGATAGCCAACAGGGTTGCAGAAAACACATTGCCAGGGGTTGATATCACTGACCCTGATGACCCCGAAACCCTGGAACACCTTTGGCCTATTGCTAAGATTGTTACAAACTGGGCTACCCGTATAAGAGCAAAGGCAATTGCTGTTGCACGGGATGGTAAGGAGTTCCCATCATTGCGCCTACGATCCCTGGGAGCGACTCGAAAATGCAATGACAACACAAAGCTGATGGAAATCGTCAGTGATTTTGACCTGCAAGGTGAAGATATTGTCAATATAGCCAACTTTCCCTTGAAAAAAATTGCAGAGGCCGTAGGTAGGTCAGCCCCAGAAGGGGAGCAGGGCCAGAAAGCCAGAGATTTTATGGATGCTGTAGAAGCAGCAGACATAATTAACCAATCGGACACGCGATACACGCTGTCCTAAACCATAAACAGAGTAGCAGTAATGCCAAAGACAAAAGAGAAAAAACAAGAAGTAGTAGAAGTAGAAAAGCAGGAGTTAGCAGGAACCCCCAAGTGGGAGATTGCAGCAACGGATATTGATATCCCACGCTATAACATCCGGCAAAAATCATCGGAATATGATGCCGGTGAGTTTGGCGACCTTGTCATCGACAAGTCGCATGTGGTAGTCAAGGAGGGGACAACGACGGATGTAATCGTCGTCAGCGCCGTAAAAGCGTGGAGAGAGAAAATTGACTACCAACTAGGTATAAGGGGGCGAATTGCCAGGACAGAAGAAGAAAGTATTGCTCTTGCAGCAGACTCAGAATATGAAGTCCTGCCCTTTGCGGACATCACATTCCTGATCCCCAAACCGGAGGGCGCAGATGACGATGCTTATCAGTTCCCAATTGGGGATGAGACATATGCAATGGGCAAGCTGGATGTGCAGAATAAGTCTTATAGAGGCACTTATATGCGCCTCTGTACTTTTGCTAAGTTCAACCCAGCGGTTCCCCTTATGAAGAAGACTTGGACATTCAAGACCGAGTATGACAGCAGGGGCAAGACCGAATGGTACAACGCCACATTTACCGTTGCAAAAGGGGAAGCCCCTGATGCCGTGGTAGAATTTGTTCAAAACTTCACTTCTTAGCTTTATGACTATTGCTAAAAAAGAAGTAAAGATATTGGATGCCCATATTGAAGAACTCCAAAATCTTCAAAAGGACTATTCTGAAAAGATTGAATTGCTAACCCGCCAACGGGACGACTTTGATGTCCTTATTGAGGCATTGGGTAAGCAACTAGGATCCTTGAAGGATGTTGACATGGACCAAACAAAGCTGGAACTTAGTTCCAGTTCATAGTGCCGTGGCAGACTGAGGGTTTTCCGTTCTCCTTGGTTTAGCCAACCCGCTCTGGTGGCTTTGAGGTCTTATGCTTTCTTCCTCTTAGCCACCAGGGCAACTTTATCCATATGAATACCTATGCTCTGGACTATGAGACTTACTATGATAAGTCTTGCTCCATAAAGACACTGGGACCGTTGGGTTACTTTGCCCACCCCGATTTCGATGCCTACATGGTCTCAATTGTCGGGGACGAGGGGACCAGCTTTGTGGGTCACCCAAAAGATTTCAACTGGGCAACCCTGGAGGGGCAACAAGTCCTCTCCCATAATGCATCCTTTGACCAGACCCTTTACCTCTTTGGAGTGAAGAAAGGCTGGTGGCCTAATGTTGATTACGCCCTGTGGCACTGCACCGCTGATCTAGCAGCCTACTGCGGGCTACCGCGCTCCCTAAAGGGGGCAACTGGGGAACTCTTTAATCTGGAGATTTCCAAGGATACACGCGACAGCATGAAGGGAAAGCGTTGGGAGGACATGTCCCAGGAGTTCAAGGTGGAAGTCAGTGCTTATGCCTTAAAGGACTCAGAATTGTGTCTAAGGCTGTGGCAGGGGCTTAGTGACCAATGGTCACCCCAAGAGCGTGAAATAAGCAGTATCAGCCGTAGGGGCATCCAGCGGGGCATTCCTATTGATACTCACCTGTTAAAAGAACAGCGGGAAGCAATTTCCAAGAAAAGATTTGAAGCTGAGAACAGCATCCCTTGGATTGAAGATTCCCCTCCACTGTCACGCAAGGCGTTTAACGAAGAGTGCCGTAAAATAGATATAGAGCCGCCGGCAAGCCTCGCGCTGTCCAGTGAGGAGGCTAACGAATGGGTGTGTTTACATGGTAAAGACTATCCTTGGATTGAAGCTGTTCGGGATTACCGGCGTATCAACGCACTGAAACGCAAGCTGGACTCATTCGACCATGCGACTTTATCTAATGGGCGTTTCTACGGGGGCTTGATGTATTTTGGCGCTCATACGGGGCGCTGGTCAGGATCCGGTGGAAACCTGAATCTGCAAAACCTTCCAAGAGGTGACCTGTTTGGCGTGAACCTCCGGCATCTGATCTCACCTGAGAAAGGCAAAAAACTCATAGTTGCTGACTTGTCACAGATTGAAGTCCGTACATTATGCTGGCTGGCAGAAGATGAGGAGACTCTGGCGGAAATTGAGAAGAGCGATGATATCTATGAAGCCTTTGCCGTTCGATTTGGCAAATGGTCCAGTGATTCAGGGGTCTTGAAAGAAGAAAACCCAAAGCTGCGACACATGGTTAAGCAGATGGTCCTGGGTTGTGGCTATGGGGCATCCGCTAACAAGTTCTCAATGATCTCAGGGATGTCCTTACGGGAAGCACATGGAGCCGTATTGCTGTACCGCAACAAGCTGAACAGGGTAGTAAGGCTCTGGAATACCCTCCAGAGGAAAATGCATATTGCGTACACCAAGGGGGAGGACTTCATCCTGAGATTGCCATCAGGAAGAGAGTTAAATTACGGAAAAATCACTACTGCTTTGCAGGAAGGTAGGCGTAACTACATCGCCATGATCACCAGGAACTCCAAGAAAATCCCAATGCGCCTGTGGGGTGGTTTGCTGGCAGAGAATGTATCTCAGGCACTGGCACGGGATATCTTCGCCAACATGCTACTCCGCATTGAGGCTGCGGGGGCTAGGATCATCTTCCATGTCCACGATGAATTTGTTATTGAGGCAAATGAGGGGGAAGCAGAAAAAACTCTAACAGACGTAATTGAAAGCATGTCTGAAGCACCTAGCTGGATACCGGATATCCCGCTGGCAGCGGAAGGCAAAATATTAGATAGGTATGAAAAATGAAATACAGATATATTAAAAACCTCCAAGAAAAGAAAACTAATAAGACTGATGATATGTCTGGGCTGGCCAAGTTCAAGCCATCCCTAAAGTCCAAGGCACACTTCAAGGAATGGTGTGGAGAGAAAGACACTAAATATGTTTTCTACACCTTGTGTGAAGGAGACAACCCCAACCTCCGAATTTCGGAGAGTAACCCCATAAATGCAGTCCATGGTCTGGCCATAGATTATGATGCCCCGCTGGACTGGGATGCCGTTGACAAACTAATCCACACGCAATGTAAAGAACTCCTGCCGACTTGGCGCTCAAGGACATTTTCAGGGTACATACGCCTGGTGTGGGAGCTTGAGGAAAAGCTCCTCATCTCCCCTGATATGTATGACGCCTTTATAAAGCGTCTGGGAAACCAGCTTAAAGTGGAAAGGCTCTTCGCTGGCTTTGATGAGTCCTCCTACAGGGCGAGTCAGGTCTTCGCTATAGGGGAGGACTGGGTCAAGATAGGGGAGCCAATACCCAAGGAGATTTACAGGACAACCCTATTCAAGGTTGCCAACACCAACCCACCACAGACAACTCAATCGACAATACCAATTGATGTAATTGAAAAAGAAGTCCATGAGCGTTTCCCCAATCGTTGGGAGGGGGACTTCACAATAGGAGCGCGTGGTCCCCTGTTTTGGATCGATGATGACATTGAACGCATTGGGTGTCAGGTCTCTGACGAGGGGATAATCTGTTACAGCGTCCGTGCCGGTAAAGGGTTCATCACATGGCGGGAAATCTTCGGCGCGAAGTTTGTCGAGGACTACGAGGTCAAGAAAATGGGTAGCCTGTTAGACCAATATTGGTTTAATGGGAAAATGCACTACAAGTTGTTACACGGTGCGGCTCATTCAATACCCAAGGATCAGTTGTGCCTTGAGCTTCGCCAAGCCGGTTTTTCCCCGCGCCCTAGAAGGGGGCAGCCTTTATCGGAACTGGAAACAGCACTGGTTACAATTGCGAATGATAACCGGATCGATGAAATAGCACCTGTTGTATTCAGTTCAGACAGGGTTGTCTCTTACAACAGTCACCGGATACTTAACACTGCCAACATAGACCCAGTGCAACCGGCAGAGGATGGGGATCCCTCCAAGTGGCCTTTCCTGCATAAATGGCTCCACCAGTTATTCGCGGACAGTGTGGAGCAGGGAACTGTCCTGTATTTCTTTGCTTGGATGAAGAGATTCTATATAGCCGTCTTGGAACGTAAACGTAAACAGGGACATGCACTCCTTCTAGTTGGGCCAACCAGTGTTGGTAAATCCCTACTGTCCAACAAGGTCATCTCAGCCTTGGTTGGTGGTTTCGCTGATGCTTCGGACTATCTATCCGGCCAGACAAACTTTAACAAGGATCTTGCACGGGTTGCTGCCTGGGTTGTGGATGACACGACCTCTGCGGCCTCCTTTCAGGATCAGCGGAGGGCGACAGAACTTATAAAGAAAAGTGTAGCCAACCCAAGAATGGAATATCACGCGAAGTATGTTGATGCAATCAGCGTCCCATGGACCGGGCGGGTAGTCATGTCCCTGAACATGGATGCCAACAGCCTCAGTGTGATCCCAAGCCTTGACTCATCCAACAGGGATAAGTTAATGGCCTTGCGCATGAGTGATGAGGCAACAACAAAGTTTCCGCCCAATGATGAGCTTGAGGAAACCATAACAAATGAATTGCCCCACCTGGCTCGTTGGCTGTTGGACTGGAAGGTCCCAAAGGAGGTTAAAGGGGACTCACGCTTTGGTGTGTATGGCTACATCGACAAGACAATTGCATCAGCAGCTTATGACAACTCAAGTCGATCCACTGTGGCTGAACTGGTTGAGTTCTTCGTCAAGAGGGCGCGGGAGTATTTTACCAACCCCATATGGCGGGGGACCCTGACTGAGTTCCAGGGGAGCATCCTTGAGTTCAACGGGGGCCGGAATATAGGAGTGTCCGGCAACATGGAATTCGTGAGGAGAGGTTTCCTGACACTGGAGGAAACCAGCAATAGCAACAAGAAAGCGCGACCTATAAAGTCCATAGGCTTCGGGGGAGGTAAGATATGGGAGATTGACTTAGACTCAAAATTTGATATAGACAAGGAACCAATGATTCAAGCACCTGTTAAAGAAAAAGTACCCCTATGACAGCCGACGAAGTAATTGAATTCCTTGAGGACAAACTTGGCAAAGAGGCTGAAGAGGTCATCCTGGCTGATGGTCTTGACAGAGCCTTTATCGGAGCCTCCCTTGAGCCACCCAGGGCTGTCTACAGCATTGAACTCTGTATTGATGCACTCACCAACCAAGGGTTGTCTACCTCTGATGCAGAGGACCAATTCTGGGGGAATGTTGTAGGAGCCACAGAAGACTGTGAAAGCGCCCCAATATTCATCCACACGCTTATTTAAACTGAGCCGGCGGGCTTAGTTCCCCGATAGTTATTTGATAACCATTGGACTTGAATGTAAACCCCGTATCATCCTTATCCCCTACCTTCCTGAATGTGGCTTCATCGAAGAAAATGGGAGCCAATAACCAACCAACCAGATAAACCCGCGCAAGATCCCGCCTTACACGGGTAAAGAAAAAGACATCATTCTCAGGGATGATGTCTTTTTTACAATTTACAAAGGCGCTGAACTCCGGTTTAGGTTGCCCACTACAGGTCTTGGACTTTACCTCAACCTTCTGCTTCCTGTAGACAACATCATGGGTAAAGACCTTATCCCCCACATACCGGCTGCGGGGCAGGTATGCCTTAACCGCAATCTCGCCCAGACAACCTGTTAAGTTCCCCATGCCACGCATATAGGAACCAGGGAGGATGCCCATGGCACATGATCGCTCATGAGCCAACGCTATATCATCGCTGGACGGTGTGAAAACGACAAGGTCTTCCAGATGTTTGAACCGCTTTTTTCCTCTGCGCGGGCGGCTCATACACTCAGGCTACCTGCTAAACCTATCTTCTATAGCTTGCAGAAAGGGTCTCCTTCTGGTGGCCTTTCGGACAGGAGCGGGAGCAGGGGCAGGAGCAGTTCTTGTAGCTTTCCGCCCAGAAGTCTTGGCTGGAGCCGGAGCCGCTGTAACTGGGAACTTTGCCAACTCCCCCGTGAACCGGTTACGCACACCTTTCCAAACTTTAGGGGAGCTTTTGAAATTCACCTCCACCTTCCCCAGTTTTGACTTTATCAAAGACCGCATAAAATCGTCTTCGGTAAATGTCTTTTTGTTTTTGATGGCTGCGTCTCGTTCAGCCACCGCCTGTTTAACATGGCTGTGGTGCAACCCCCCATATTGATTATAACCCCCCTCTATTATATTGCGGGCTTTATCACCATACTCATCGATACCCCTCCCAGTGGTGCTTTTAAAGCCCGTAAGATACTTATCAAGCCCTACATTTTTAGAATCTCCCTTATAGATGTAACTCTGCTGGGCTTCCCCAAACCCTTGGTTGGCAAATCTCTCTAAAGATTTCCAAGCAGCATCAAACCCAGGGGTTCCTGCCTTATGGAACTGGCCTTTATCATCCTTGAAATATTGCTGGTAATTCTCAGGAATCCCCTCCTCTACGAAACGCTGGGCTTTAGATTGTTCTCCTGGGGAAGACGGATTACTTGGCATCTGGAAAGTCCCATAAGACTTGCCCCCCAAATCCCCCTTACCGGTACTTATTGCCCCCACACCGTAGGGGTCTTCATCTGTCATGAATATCCCAACTTCAGATTGGGCAAGCTCCGTGTTTCTTGGTGTGAAAAATTGTCTATTAGCCATAATATTTAGAATCTAACTGGGGTCAATATACGCCAATTAATGGCTCCGCGAGGAGAAGGTTGAGGCTCGACACGCTCAACGCGAACACGACCAATTGCTTCACCAGAAGTAAATGTGTAGCCAGACATGACGGCTCCCTTCGGGGGTGCTTCCCAAACGGCAACCTCAAACCACCCCCAGCCGTCGAGTTCATTGACTTCTAGTATGTAGTTGTATCCCGCCCCCGCGCTTACCCACCACATCCCAAATACAAATTCGTCCCTATCAAAGAATGTTACCAGTTGTGGTAACGGGGGTGGTTCCGCCAATGCAACACCCAGTGAAGCCAGCAGGATGAGGATAAACTTTATCATCTATCGAAATCTATACGCTTTAGTATGACTTCCCAGGCGGGGAAAAATATCTCCTCCATGCACCGGACAACGGCTTCCTGTTCGTATCTCTCTGAAAACCCTACACCGGATATGAGCAGCGCGGCTTCCATCACTTCGTGGCGCAATGTCTCTAACGCTACCTTGTCATTTAGACCTGTGTTGATCTGGATCAGCTTGTCATCGTGGAAATACTCCCCAAAGGTGTCGCTATCGGCTCCCTTGAACGCCCCAATAACCACTTTGATGCGCCGTCCGGCGATTGTGATTGTCTTGGGAAATTTCATGGTAGGCTACCATTGGCTGGCTAACTCGTTATAAAGAACTATACCACCTGTAATCGCTGTAGCCAACCCGTCCTTATGGGCTGTAGCCAGTTGCCAGTCGTCCGTATTGGATCCAAAGAAAGGCTCTGCAATGCAAGCAGGGCAATGGGTCAGGCGCAGGAAACTGGCTCCGCGAGACCCCTTCGCCCGCGCCTTGATGCCTCTGCTGGTAAGTTGGGGGAAAGAATCTTCCATAGAATCCCGTAGAGAACGGGCCAGGAGCCTTCCTTTTTCACTACTATTCCAATAGAGCCACTCATGTCCAGTGGCAGACGGGCTGGCGGCATTGAAGTGCAACTCTACGGCAAACTCTGCTCCATCTTTCTTGAGCTTCTTGGCAAGCCCGCGCATGGCACTGGTGTAACCGTTACCCTCATATGCACTATATATTCGTACATCTTGGCGGGTCTTGGACGCTATCTTTCCAGCTAAATCGCAGTTGTAGTCCCACTCAGTAGTCCCATCCACTGATGAGGCTCCGCTGTCACCCTGGCGGCTGTGTCCTACGCAAAGGGCTATCATGTGGGACCTATTCCAAATAGGATTGAGGTTAAGGGGACAATGAACAAGGCTGCGATAGCCAATAGGATTATGGCTATGATGATCACTGTGTTTACGATGCGGAAGATCATTTAGGCCATTCGTTGTTCAAGAGAAGAATTTCCGGCGCTTCCCCTGCTTCTTGGCTTTGGCAAGTATTCCAAGGGGAGCCGGAACCGCCTCAAACTCTCGTTCAATAGCCTCAATATTAATTGGCTGCGGTCTAGGTATGTGGAGGGGGGCTTCCTCTCCTGGAGCCTTAAACCCTCGTTCAATGGTCTCAATATCAAATGGCTGTGGTGTAGAGAGAGGGTTAGGAGCTTCGGACTGGGGTTCATCTTGTTCAAGAAAAGGTGGTCCTATTTTCTCTGACTTATACCTTTTCGTTTTGGGGTCTTGATATATATGATATCCAGCTTCAGCTTCTCCCTTCTCCAGTAAGTCCCAGGTTTCATGACCCCTACCTTTAAGGAGTAGCCCTGTATCTGGGTCTCTACTAGGCCAGTGTATCCCCCAATCTTGCTCATCCTCATGCCACTGCCAAGACTGAAAAGCCCCTTCATTACTTTGTGGGGCTACTCCAGTTGCCCGTTCCCCATAACTGGGTATGGGTGGCTTGGGCATTGTCAATGGACGTTCATCTATAAGCTTATCAGCCGTTTTATAGTCATACCCTTCACCGTCTGGTTCAAATTTAGGATACTCTTGCTGCATACGGCGCAGTCGCGTTTCCTCGTCTAGTGCATCTGGTCTCAACACACCCCACCCCTCGTCCTCTGGGAAGTGTTTCTTGCTGGCTTCTTCAGGCATTACTTCCCGCCCCCTATAACAATAGCCCGCCGGTAGCTGTAATCAGAATGGAACTTCTGCCCCCTGCCCATCAGTGTCCCCTCAACGAAAGGATACTTAAATCCTTCGATGAGGGTAACTGTCGGGGGATCATACATCGCGCTCTCGTTCAAGGCGCGGCGCGAGCCTTTCAAGCCGCAACTTTGCAGCAGGGCTACCATCGGCAGCAAGGCGATCAATTTCATCTTCCAGGTCATAGGCGTAGGTTCTTTTGCGCCAGTCGGCATACGCTATGTATGCTTCCAGCGCGGCTGTAATAAGCCGGAAGAACTTCACTTCTTCCGCTTATTCAGCACTGACCAGACAAGTCCGACAAGGGTCACAAGTGCGGCAACAGCCGTAGTCACCTCATCAGAGGATGCCAGCCCCTTTTCAGCCACAAATCCGCCCCCGAAGGTGCAAATATGACGAATAATTCCAAGAATTGCATCTTTGCTCATTTTTTTCGTTTGTTCTTTAACAGATGGTAGAGCGAAACTACAGCGACTGCAATTCCTAATAACCCTCCCATGATTTGTATTGTCCACTCCACCTGCTCTTGGTAAGGTGACACAACAGCGATGATCGATCCAGCGACTCCTGTTGCTCCCTTCGTTAAAATTTCACTGGTGTTCATGGGTCTTCAGAGTGCGTCCAATCGGTGGGTAGTTCATCGACCAAGGCTGATGTTTCGGTGGGAGTTAGTAAGCCTAACTTGTAGCCATTTATATCAAGGAATGCGCGGGGATTAGTCTCTGTTTCTTCAACGTGGACACCCCACACATAACGTGTGCCGTCAGGCTCATTATGAGCATGATAAGCTAAACCCTTGTCCGCCCCCGCCTGATCAGTGCGAGCTACGGCTTCTGCTTCGGTGGTAAATAGTAAATAGCTCATTAGTAAATTGAGAAGTAAGAATTTGAGTTGGCGGTTAGCCCCGCCTGATTAGCTAACTGACTACTAGGCCACCCCACAAACTCTTGGACATCACCCTTCCAGCCATAAGTCTGGCTATACCTTGCCCCCAGCCGAAACCCCTCCATCGCATTAGTATGCAACCCCCAAACTTGAGAGCTTGGGAGTCCCGCCTCTGGGTCAACAACATCAGAGCCATTAAATGACATTAGGCTGTCAGGGGGATCACCATTATATACAGCAAACCAATGTTGCTGATCAGTGTTTGCTGAATCTGCCGGTGCTACTAAATACTTAGTGCTTCCCGCATATGCCCCCTGCATAAGCGATGCGCCAAATAAAAAGCCTAGAATTACCCTATTCGATGAAGTGCTATCATCACCATCTAATAACTGTTGGTTAGATGATCCTCCAGATTCATCTGCCGTAGCTACGACAGTCAGGGTAAACGGTTGGGATACTGTTGCCCAACCAGTATTCGATAAATTAACCTTGGTGGAGTCACCTCCGCGCAGGTTAAAATCAATCGCAGGTTTTGAGTTCTGCGTATTTATAGCCCCACTTACGACAATATGCGGTTGATAAGCATCGGTGGTGTTAGTGGCATTCCGTCCGTTACCTGACTGATCATACCAAGTAGTAACATAAGCACCATTATCATCTCCACCCGCATCCACAAAATCCCCCAAAGTGGGGCCGGAACCACCCGTTTCATTAGCAATAGGGGAGCTTAATGAAATAGTCCCTGCCGCATCGAAACCAACATCGGCTTCCTCATCACCATCAGACTCCCTGACCTTCATCGCATACCCCGAATAGTCATTCGATAACTTACGCACCGAATACGCGAACATCGCATCAGGGTAATCATCCAGCAACAGGTTGGCAAACAACCCACTCGCGGGGTTAGCCGTTACACCGCCACCTAATCCTAAACGGGGAGCCATTGTTTTTTAGGCGGATAGATAGGCAAGAACAGCCCCGCTGTGTAACTTGAAGCGGGAAATTTGCCCATAGATGGTTATACCAGCAGGTATTGTATCAGCGGTTCCTTCTGTGGTGTGTGCAAGTCTTCTGGCAGCGTTGTGTGAATCACCTGCGACCCTCAATGCGCCCACATCCTGGCCTTCGTCATCTAACTCGTCCCACTCCAAATATTCAAACTTGGTGTCTTCCGTAATAGTAAGGGCGCAAAACTCACCTGTTCTATTATCTGTGCCTGATTCATATACCGCTCCGGCCTGACCGAAGGATTGTTTGTCTATATTTGTTGTAGCCATAGCTAATTATCTTGTTTGTTTTGAAATTAATACATGCCCACTACCCTACCACCAGGACCGCTTGGGGCAATATAAGGTCTTGGTCTTGCGCCACCCCTGTATGAGTCAAGGTCAGCGTCAATGAGCTTTTGTGCCGTTTGCCAATGGTATTCAGCGCGTTGGACATCGGCATTGTCTTCCGCGAGCTTGCCCAGGAGGGCGTGTTTGATGACTGATGGGTCATTAGGAAGGAACACTAAGTGGTCATCTATAGCAACGTCCACCCATTTTCTCTTCATGAGGAATGTAGCCTTTGTGCTGGAATCAACAGGGGAAACCCTATACCTCCTTCGGCCTCCGGCTCCTGAGTATCCATCATCATATACACCTACTGACAGGGAGGTGACATCAGCCGCAGCAGTTGCACTAGGCTCCCCAAAGAGCCGGTAATCATGCCAAATGGAGAATAAAGCCGTTGGGCTGTCATCCAGGATAGCATGGAGAATACTATCATAGCCGACACCCGTTGAAGCATCGTCGGCAGGTAATGTAAAATACCCACTGCTGACATCCTGCTCCTCAAGCGTGGTCATCATATCCCGCCAAAACCCCATATGGAAAACACGGGGCATGACCTCGTTCAAAGCCTTATACCAATCAGCATCGGTAGCGGCTCCCGCATCCAGATACTGGCTGTATTTACCCTTTAATGTTCCTACTTGTCCCGTTGGCATGACTCGTTAATATAGGGGTTTTGGGGGCTATTTCAAGGGGCTGGTTATGCTGGGGCGGCTCCATTGTAACCAAGCCCGTTGCCTGAAGTTCCTGATGTGTTGTTAACCCCTAGAGTGAACCAAGTGGGGGTTAGGTAAATATTATCATGGATGATTTGATCTACTGGTTCTGAATCCTCGTCATCAATGGCGGCTAGTTCGGCTATTTTTAAATAGAAAACCCCAGTCTTACGCGCATCGGAATCTGATGTGCTTGAAAGGTCTTCAAGTGCTTTGAAATCAGCCACCCTATTCCCTGCTTCACCCTCATTCCTAGGATTTTGCCACATCAATTCTTTTCTATCAGTACCAAGTGCCCTTGCGGCTCCAGCTTGGGCTAATTCAGCGAGAGTAGTTGGTGCAGAAGTCCCTTCTACATGCACCAACTGAACCCCTTCCCTTCCTGAACCCCCTCCTGAGTATATGGCAGGAACCCCAAGCTCCGCAGGGGGATATATTAAATACATGAGCCATACCGAAGAAACCCCATCAAAACTTGGTAGTGTAGCAAACATCTTTTTATCCCCATTACGAAAACTTGGGGGGTCGCCAGCGGCAGGGCCATAAAACTGTAGTGGTATATGTCCTTCTCCGGTGAGTAAAGCGGCTGTTCCAAAGTTAGCAACATGAGTATCCCCATAAGCAGACTCAAGTGCCCAAAGGCCAGCCGCATATTCACTAGCATCTACAGAGGGCTTATCTGCTTGAGGCCAAAGGCCATTTGTATTGCCATCGTCAGAAGAGTTGTTAGCCCCTATCATAGGGGTCGTTCCTGCTGTTGTATCGCCTGTTGCACTACCACCACTATCCAAAACATTTTGCACTTCTCCATGAGGCCCGTGTGGTTCGACTTTGGACATACTCAAACCACCTGCATTATAAAATAAACGCCCAAGCCGGACACGAACCTCTGACTCGTCGTCTTCATTTTTGTAGCGGTTCACCTTGAAGGGGTGTAGAAACTCACCCTGCTCAACGGGTGGGTGGTAGTCTGTTGTATGCTCCTCACCATACCCATCATAGGAGGTAGACTCCACATTTGTGGAAAAACCTTCGGGGGGCGCGGATACAGAATGAGGTAATTCCCAATCCTGCTTATCAATTTTACCCACTTCATCTGCCCCTGATGGAGTGAACTCTTTAAAATCTTCTTTACCCATTACTAATCCTCTTCATCTAAGGCTGGGGGGACACCAAAATCAGTATCCGTATCAGAACGGTCTATATGTGGCTCATATGCCGTAACCTTTGTGCGGAGATAGCCACCCCTGAGAGGTTCCTGTGAATCTTGGATTACAAGGGTCTGCCAATCAGTATAATTGGTAGCCTTCCATGATGCTACATAACCCCCGTAAACCCATACAGGGTCTTCGGTTCCATTAGTATAGGTTAGTTCCACTAAATTATGCAGACTGGGCTTAACCTTTACCCGCCAATTCGGAGTCGCAAATTCCATTGGCAAGGCTTCCATTGGCTTAACCAAGGTCAATTTAATAGTAGAGCCTGTTACATCGGTTGGGGCTAAATACGGGAGTTTCCGCCAATACTGCTGGATAAGCACCTTGGTGGGGCCGGAATACCCCTCACGCTTGAACACGGGGTATACATTCGTTTGGCGACCACCATCCCTGCGGTTCCAAACTTGGGCATATAATCCGCCAAATACGGGGGGCCATGATACGTTTTGATTTGTCGTGTATGAGGCGACCAAACCATTTGTGCCTAACCGGATAACCTGCCTCTCAGAAAGGACATACCAGTTTTCAGACAACTGCTTGCCCTCGCGCATGACTCCAAGGTTGTCCACCCCCCAAAAGTTGTATGTATCAGGAGAGCCACCAGTAGAATACTGGTAAACTGCGGCATTGTTGGTGAACACATATTCAGCCTTCGTCTTATTAGCGGCGGCGTCATACACTGAAAATACACGGTAACCTGTGGTCTGTATGCCCGCTGTATCCTCGTCGGCATCAGAAAAATCGGTTGTTGCATACACAACCTCATTTTTGTAGTAAAGAGTCTCTTTTGAAATTAATCCACCATAAGGTTCACCAGCAATACTAGAATCATTGTAAGGGAACTGCTTATCCGCATCCACGCTTACAATAGTAACACGCTTAACGAAAATGTGTTGCTCGACCACATAGAGCGTGTCCAATGTCTCATCACCGGAGCGCACTTGCTTCTTTTCAAAGAAGACATAGGCAGTATCATAACCACTCCCCGCATCAGTAAACGGATCATCCGCCACTGTGGGCATTCCATTAGCGTTGCCAATAGCGGGTGAATACTCATCAAAAGCAGAGCGCAAAGTCACATACGTCCTGACAACGGTATCGAAGCGCGGGGTGCTTGCGCCGGCAGCCTGGAACTCCCAGTTGTAATCATCCTGGTCGGCGCGGTCTTTTACATAATACCAATCCTGGAACTGTCCCTGGTCGTTGTCCCCATTCTTGATGAGGGCTAAATTGAAACCAGAGAAATTAGTAGCATCGGGGTGTGCATCACCATAGTCGGAACCATAAGTATCATCAGCGGCATCCGCAGAACTTACGTTCTTACTGCAATCAACGCGCTCGACAACAACAAGGTCAGCAACCTTCGGGGTCGCATACTCAATTACCCGTTGCCTTCTGTTGGAGGATATAGGCATGGGCTAGGCATCTTTGGCAAGACAGACAACTCTTATAATATCAGTAGTTGCCGTCCAAGTAAAGTTGACGTAAGTCCCCGCCGCCGCAAATCTTGGTATAAACAAGGCAGACCTTGCGCTGGTTCCATTATCCCCGTCCAAGGTAAAAGTTCCGCCCAACTTTGCCCCACTGGTTCCTGCTGTAGTTATTGTAACATCCCCGTCATTAGCTTTATCAGTCTCATAATAAAGTGCAACAATAGTCGTTGCAGTAGGGACGGCAACCCCGTTAACATCTAGTATAGCTGTAGCAGATGTACCTATTTCTTGTGTCGAAACTAAATCAGTAAGTGCGTCACCATGCGCCCCATCTTCCAAAGTGCTGTCTGCCAAGTGCCACTTAACATCATTATTAGTGTCGCCACTAATAATTGTAAATCCGTAGATAATATCCGCCTCAGATGTTGTTAAAGCTGTTGTATTGCTTCCGCCAACAAGTATAGAGCTTCTAAGCGAACCCGTAGAAGAAACATTAGCGGACAGCTTTTGTAACAACTTGATATTAGATAAGGTCATGTTAATTGCCTAATGCGCGTTCAATCGAAATTATAAAACCGCCACCCATATCGCCACCGTCCCCTCCGTCATCCCCATGCTCATCAGAATCGGCGGCCTTCTTGTCATTGACAATATAGTCATGGATGGCGGTTAAGTTTTTGTTGGCGGCATCAACCTTGGCCTTTACCCAGTCCTCAGAGAACTTCTCGTTAAGGTCGCCGGCTTCAGCCAACTTGACCAGGGCGCAAGCCTTCTCATGGGCGGAATGGAGTGCATCCCCATCAGACACTTCAGTGTCCTCAGAGGGGTTTGAATCATCGCTATTGTGACCACCCTTTGCAGCAGGGGAGTCAACCGAAACCATGTTGTCGTAACCGTGCATTTATAATACTTCCTCCGAAGTGGTTCCTGCGTTAAGTGCGCGGTAAAACTGAAGGGCTACCTCAGTTAAACTGATCTCGCCGGCAGCGACTGCCTCTGCAAGCACGGGGTCAGCCGAAAGCAAAGCCTCAACCTGGGTCATGCGCTCTGCGTCATTGGGGTCTTCAGCATCGAAAGAGTCCCCGAAGATAACCTCGAATAACTCTGCCATGGTCCCTGCCTCTGGCATAACAATGGGGGATTCCTCTGGCAACTCTTCGCCAGCTTCTTCAGCGGGGGGTTCTTCACCCGCCATTGGTATCTGGGCGAGAAGCTCCTCAAGGGCAGCTTCTTCATCCATTACGGGTTGCCCCATCGCGGCAGCTTCTGCTTCAGCTTGTTCAGGGGTTTCTCCTTCATAAAGGACAACATTCCCTGCTTCATCTCTTAATCTCTCTCCTGTATTCGGATCTATCGGCATGGTATCAATTGGTTATAAATAAATAACCCCGATCCCCTTCTTTTTCAAGAGGATCGGGGATTATTGTGAATTATGGATTGTTACTGATTACGTTGCAGGAACGATATCTTTAAAGTCAGCAATTTCAGTAAGAGCAACAAGAACTACAAGTTGCCCCGCAGTTAACCCTTGAAGGTTCTCCCCGTTTGTATGCGGATCGAAGGTAACAACTACGTCTTGGTCAGATTCGTTTCCAATAAAATCAACCTCGCCAAAGGCATCAATCTTGTCTCCAGCTACGTTAACTTTCGCTATTTTAGCTAATAGAGATGTTGATTCAATGTAGCCATTTACATTATCGCTTCTTCCCAAGAAAGCATTACAGGCTGTTAGACCAGCAAAGGCTTCTGTAACTACGAACATCGCTTTAGTGACGACCGAGTAAGCGGAAATCGTAATCAACGAGATTGCTTCGTCGGTGTTGGTTCCATCCTGGTCCGCCACTTCTGCGTTGTTATAATTAAGAACCCAAGCATGGGTGAACCCATGCCCGATAAGGGCAGCAGGAACTTGTTGAATCTTCGTCCCTCCATCTAAATCGAAGTTTGAAATGCAAACAGCATCATTAGCTGCAACAGCTACGTTTTTAGCGAGTGTTGGTGTATCATCTAAAGTTGGCATAATCGTATATGGTAAATTTTATATGTTAAGATTATGCGGGGTTCCCTGTTACAGGAACCCCGCTTTAGAATTAAGCAGCAGGAGTAGTGCTGGTGCGCTTGAACAGAACGATGTAACCAAAGTTGGTCTTAATCGGCTTGGAAGCAGAAGCAAGGATGCCTCTGAAGAAGCCAATAGTTCCATCGGGATTCAGGGTAACATCAGGGATGTTGGTCCACTTGAACTCGCCCTTGTAGTTAACAGGATCGAACTTCAGTCCACTTGCATTGGTGATTGGCGCAGGAATCAAGGACTCCATCACGTTATCAACAAGAATGAAGGCTGCCTCATAAGTGGCAGTATCATAAGCAGTGTTAGTGATAACCTTGTTGGTTGCGGAACCACCAGTGGCTGTCACCGTGTAAGGCTGAACCTCTACGAGCTTATCAGTACTAATACCGCTGAAGCGAGGAGCAAGATCATCACACAGGTGGTAGAAACCCCTGAAGGACTTCTCAACACCAAGTGGTGCAATCAGATCGCTAACCTTTGCATTGTTGTAACGAACATCGTCGCGGAAGCCAGCCTCAGTCATCAACTGGTAGGAAGCCTCAGACGAAAGGACAATGGAGAACACCGGACGACCATTCTCGCGGCCATAGGCATTGGAACCTGCGCCAGCGCGAACGAGCTTGAAGTAGATGTCATCAAGAATCTTGTTGGAGATGTTTGCGGTAACATCAAGGACGTTGTCCTCAGTTCCGTCACCCGAAGCAGCACCACCGGCTCCTCCTGTGGCTTCATCATCAACATCAAGGTCTGTCAGGGATACGCCTTCCTTACCAGAAGCAGTGACTGAAGTAGCAGTCTTGCAATAGACAATGTTGTCGCATTGCTTGCCATACTGTTCACGGTAGCGATTCTCCCATGTATTACGGGTAGCCTCCTTGAGGAGATCCATAATTGCACGGAGTTGCTCAGTGCGGTGGGCGGCAAAACGAAGTTCCTCAACGCTGATGCGCGGGGATTCGATGATTGACCGCTCAAGGCTGTAGCTCTTGAGAGTCTTGGTAAAGTCAATCAAGTTGACATCGCCGGAGGCTTCTCCAGAGCTATAGTATTGACCACCGGAACCGTCTGCGGTTCCAACTTGGTCTTGCTGACCTGCGGTCATGCCATTTACGGAAGTTCCGTAGGTGGTTCCCATTGCCCGCCAGTTTGATCCAAGTCCTGCTACAGTTTCAGTAAGGTTAATGCCTTCGGCTTGAAGCGGAAGAGCGCGGTCATAAACGAGGGTACTCAGTGTGTGACCCATTCCTTCGGGGAAGGTGGTCTGCTTAATAAGGTCGAGCCAGGGACTTGTGTGTAAAGTCTGGCGGTGAATATCTTGACCAATGCGGTTTGCTTCTTGCGTAAGGACTACGTCAATCGAAGCTCCAGCATTGGTTTCAAAAGTATGTGGTAATGCAAAGCTATCAGCCATGTTATTAAATATGGTTAAGTGTTATAGACAGACCGCTCCCGCATATGCGTAGCAGCCTGTTTGGTAATAATGTTAGGTGCAAACCGTCTCCTTTAACCGGAAACGGCCTAGTTCAGTGTGAAACCTGTTACTTAGAACTACTTAGGTCGGGCTAGAGCAACCACACAGGCTTCTTGGATATGTTATTACAGGAACCTGAACTAATATTGAACGGCTAGAGCAACCTAGTTCCTGTAACGTGTATAAAGGTAAAGGGATTTTTGTGGGGGGTCAATGGCTAATTTTTAGCCTTTTTGCCCCTAGGGTTCTTCCCAAGTAAGAACCTATTTTATGGGAACCTGAAACTGCCACCCTCCAGATTTGGATCCTGGGCAGGGGCAGGAGCCTTGGCGGGGGCGCTGGGGGTCCTGCCCGCCTTGCCGCCGGCAAGTAGAGATGCAAACTGATTCATAACTGCTCTCCAAAGTATGCCTTTGAGCTTTTCAGTCTGATCCTGCATGGCGGCCGGTTCAAGAGACGGGTCATTACTAAAAGTCTCACCGATTGGATCGGCTTCCCCAAGATCTGCGGCTGGGATCATTGCTACTTCAGCGGGGGGTTGTGGTGCTGTCTCGACTGGGACCACAGAAACTGCGCCGGCTTGTGGGGCGCTGGTTCCCTGAATATTGGCAAACAGGGAGCCTCCTGGGGCTTGGATTGCCTCCCCCGTTGGGAGAACTTCAACAAGGCGGCGAACGGGTGGTGCTGTTACTGGTGCAGGGGTGAAAGGTTTATCAGACTCTGAATAAGTCTGTGTGGGGGAAATGGGTAAATCCCCACCACCCCAATAACCTGCTCTGGGCAATGGAACCCCTTTAAAATTTTCTGCTAAATGAGCCTTTGCGGCTGGTGACAAAGGTTTACCAACACCAGCGGTAGGTATCTCTACCCCCGCCATATAGGCCGCCGTAAGCTGATCCCCGTAATCACCTGCCTGACCCCAATTAGGTATGCCCACTTCGCGTTGCGCTTTAGCCGGAGCCTTTTTAGCCGGAGCCTTCTTGCTGGAAGCCTTTCGGGAATATTTCTGACCAGCGCGGGGAGACTGCTTTGAGCCACGCTTTAAGCTCGTCTTGAGTGGGGGCGCACTTTTACCAGCTTTTTTACGGGATTTACGAATACGGCTTCCTATAGATGGTCTGGGCATTTTTCAAAGTAGTTAACTAGGGTAAATTAACTAGCTTATGGACAGAGCGCAACTGCTGAATTTTCAAGGGGTCTGGTGACCATTATATAGCTTGGACATCACCTTATCCATGTCACTTTCCAGCATCCCAATTTTGAGGTCTTGTTTGACATCAGAGGGTAAAGATCCAGACCCCCATTTGCCGGCGGGCCAATCACGGGTGAAAATTGTGTTTTCCTGCACATCCTTCGCCATCATCTGGATTTGGAAGTCATTATGCTGCACTGAGCTTTGCAGGGATGATGCCCACCAAATAATACCGGCGGCTTGCAGGGCTAACCCTACCCCCAAGGATATCAGGAACTTAGGGTCTAAACTGTTGGATCTGTTGTTGGACGCGCTCATCGATTAAGTTCTTGGTTCCTTTTTCAGGTTCCTTGAACGTATCATCATTTAGAATGAGGGGCAATATCTCAGCCATCCGGCCAGACAGGGCATCAAGCTGCTCAGAAAGAACCTCCTGGGTAGCCTTGATTTTTACGAGATTGGAATCAATACGGGTATCAATGGTCTGCACCCCATTCCATAATTGGACCGCAGCCCCCATGAAGACAGTAGCAACAAGGACAGTTACAGCACTTGAAACAATCTTATTCCAATCCAGTTTCATCCTTGATCCTTAGCTTCGCCCACACGCTATTCTCTGCCAAGTTACTGGTCGTGGTAGCCGGATGCATGTTGGTGTTCTCCTTTAGCCACTTCAGGGCATTGGTAAGTCCCTGCCTGTAGCTGGAACAACGATGCTGTAAATGCACCTTCTGCTCGCGCAGGGATTCATGGTCGGATGACATGAACCTATCCGCCCAGGGCAGAATCAATAGCATCCATGAAAGACTTGTCTGATGATATGGTAGAGCCTTCCCCAGCAGGTGCGCCGGACATAGTAGGTTCTGCACCCTCATACTCAGCCAGTTTCCCCATAAGTGCTTCAGCCTCTTTGCGGGATGACATATACTCACGGACAAGTGTAGGTAACAATTGTGCGGCTACAGCGTTATAGGCGAAGTCTACGGGGTGTACCACGCTGGGGTCTACATCTGCGGCCTTCGCCTGGATGGCATCCATGTTAAGTCCCTCAACCCCACTCAGGAAGGGGAGCTTCTCATTTACACGCTGGATCACGTTGCGGGTGACATTGGTGCGTATCTCAGCGCGTTCCGCAGCAGCCATGTTGTTGCGTTGATCCTCCAGCATGTTTGCCTCGTTCAGCGCCTGATGCACATTCTCGAATAACTCCTGCCGGCGGGCAAGCACTGGGCGGACTTCCTCCACTATGCGGTAAATTTGCGCCCTGTCCCTGTCTGATGCCTCTGTTAAATGCTCAAGGATAGCCTCATCCTGTGCCTCCTGGTCATCCATCGCAATGATATCCACCATTGTGTCTGCATCTACATTGTATTTACTTGCGACCTCATTAGCGGAATTCAGGAGGTTGTGCAGTGGCTCTGTTACCGACTGCTGGTATGCCGCAGTATCCTCCAGGTTAGTGAAAGCCTTATCATACTCGTAATCAGCAACTGTCTTCTGTAACTGGTCAATGTCGCGGTTCTCCACCAAGCCGGACATCTCCTGCATCTTGGATTCCTGCACCTTGACCGTCTGGCGCAATTGCTCCAACTCAGACTGGCTGTTCTTTAGCTCACCTTTAATTTGCTTAAAGCGGTTGGCAGCCTTGGGTGTCCAGTCGTCCCCAACTTCCTCTGTCAGGCTCTCTAGGGGATTCTCAGGTGTAGTCGTTTCCTGTTGGGTCTCATCTGCAAGGGGCGGATCCTCCGCTGGCTTAACGACTTCTTCGGGCTGAACCTCCTTAACCTCTGGGGCAGCTTCTGGTGCTGGTTCAGGGGTCTCAAGGTTATGGAGCGCCTGTTCCAGCGCGTCGGAAAAACTAGCGGGTTCTTCTGGGGCATCAGGCAATTGCTCTACAGCGGGGGATGCTTCTTCAGCGGGGGCTTCAGCTACTGCGGATTCTGTATGTGTGTCCATTCTTCAGCTTGGTGTGGATTTGGTTTATTTCCTTGTATACGGGTTAGTTTGTAAAGATCATTAAAAGCATCACGGTATCCTGCATACCAGGAAAACCTGCCGTTGTTTGCCGCGGCGTCCGTGCTGACGGAAGCATAGGTGGGACCGGCAACTTCTTTAAGGGTTGCTGATGCCGTTTGGAAAGCCTCAGAATCCAAGACAGTTCGCAATTCCTCAATTTTTTTGACATCATTAAACCACCTGTCCAATGGGACAGGTAACGCTATTTCTTTTGGCATAATTTATGGGGTCTGCCTTATCTCCAAGGCATTCTTGGCATCCCGCATCGCCTGTTCCTGATCGAACTTGGCTTGTTTTAAGCTCATGTCAAGCTCCGCCTTCTGCTGTGCCATCTGCATCTTCATCTGGTGTTCCTGCACCTTGGCGTCCATGGCCATGTCGCCACCTTCAGGTGCGCCCCCTTCAGGTGCGCCTTCACCCTCGCGTTGCATCTTCTGCACCTGCTTGGATGTGTTGTTTATCATCTCCTCCGCATATTGCAGGGCTTGGTTGGCTTCTCCCACTGCTGGGGCCTGGCTTGGGTCACCGGCAAGGAACTGGGTGGTCTCAGCAATGTGCTGGTAAAATGCCTGTAGCGCGGGCAACGCCTGTATCGGGTCGGCAGCCCCAGTGTTAAGCTGCTCAATAATCTGCATCAAGGATGGAACATGCGCCTGTAGATGTGCGCCATGTAACTCGTTGGATACTACCGGAACGGGGGATCCCTGCATCAACTGCTGATTCTCAAAGAAAGCGATCTTGTTGTCTATGGTCGGGCGGGCTTCCTGCTGCTGCGGGGTATACCGGTCAGCGAGGTCGTGGCCCACGCGAGTTGACACAATATCACGGGTGAGGTTTTTGCGTCCCACCTCATCGAAGGAACCCGCAATACCCTGCAACTCGCGCAAGGCCACAAGTCGATTGGCATAAGAGCCGTTACCAATCGACCTGACTGCCCTCGTCCTGGCTGTGTCAAGGGACTTGATAAAAGATTCAGGAATACCACGCGCTTCGCACCGCTGGTAAAATTCCTTCGTGGTTGCATCACCACGCTTGTTCTGCACAACCCGCCGGACGACTTCCCGCAGGAGACGGTTCCAGCTTGCATAGAAAAGATTCAGGCTCGCCCCAGACAAACGGGTGCTGACATCCATGTCGGCTACCACCTGCATCTGGTTGCGGTAAGGGGATGACTTCTCAGAACCATAGGTGCTGACCGTGTCCGTGTTCATCGCAAGCTGTTGCGATATATCCTGCAAGGCAGGTTGCACGGCTGTGCCTAGATTCGGGATCGCCTTCTCAATGATGTTGACCCCAGGGGACAGGACGGCATACGCCCCATAATAAGTAAAGCCCAACTCGTCCAGCGAACGCTGGCTCTCAGGCTGGATCATTACCGAACTGCCCAGCATCGCACCATCAATCATCTGGCAACGCAAACGATTGCTGGTCTGGACATGGTTAAAAATTCTATGCCCCAAACCCCTGACCGAATGGTATGTGCCATTGGAACCCACCCCATAGGCAAACAGGACATACGCCTGTTCAGGTTTCTCGTAACGGGAAATCTTCTTGTAGAGAAATTCCTTCGGGGAATCCTCTGCACAAATGTAATGGGAAATTGAACTGTCCATCTCGCGGACCCAGAAATGCAGGACGCTCACAGTCGGGTTCTGGTAACCGGCATGAATGTCGTTGTTCTTCATCTCCTGCTGGAGTGTCTCCCAATCCGAATATCGATTGGAACCACTGCGCCCACTCGTAGTGGCATTCTTCATGATCACCCGCTTCACTTCCTCAACATCCCAGCCAACACGGGCGGCAGCCTTCTCGTTCTTGATGAAGGCAAACAACTCATGCATGTGGTAGCTCCTCCTGCCCACTGCGACATCGATCATGTCCTCTGATGCCGGCGTCTGCCTGGGGATCAGGATATCAGCAAAGCTACCAACCCTGAACCGCCAATCATCGGGGGTATCAAAATAAGCGACACCTACCCCATGTTTAATGAACGTGTTGCAAAGGCGCAGGTAGCTGGAATGGAACTCAGGCCAACTGCGCAGCATGTGCGTGATCTCCTCAGAAACAATACTCTCCTTCGGGCCAATCTCCGCTGCCTCTCCCTCTGTTCCTTTCACCTCAACCAGTTTCTCCAGGGATGAGTAAAGGTCAACATAGGCAGACATCGAAATGTCCAGCAACCGCTGTGCCTCCCCGAAGTTCAGGTTCGTCTTCAAGCCCTGACCACTGCGGTTCAGGCCAGCCTGGTCATACGGACTGGAACCATCAAACATTGCATCAACCCGTGCGCGGTTAACGGATGACCCCTCATCGGCTTTGCGTAGGTTGCTAAAGATTGCAAGCGCACTCTTTACATCCTTCAGGCGACTCTTGAATGGCTTCCCCTTCTCATCAAGGGAGGCCAATCCATCAAGAGCTTCTATTTCCAGTTTGTCAGATGGCATGTAACCAAAAATTTAAGGCTTTTTTCCCATGCTTCAAGGGCTAATCCTCACCAAGCAGAGTCTGTTACCCATTTAACCTGCTTCTTGCGACATGTGCCATCCGCCCTGTATAAGGTCACATAGGGCTTGTCTCTGGGCAATGTCGCACTGACCAAGTAGCATTGTCCAGCGTTGGGACCCCGCTTGGGTGGATCAATGCAATACACGGCTCCGTAGGAGGTGACTACATAGCGTGGGAATTCAGGCACAGTTCGTACATCATAGTTCTGCTCAATATCCCTGCGCCGGAGCGAGTATTCCTTTTCACCGAACATGGCACGGGCCAACCGTTCAGAGTCGAACCGGAGCTTCTTGCCGGCTACAGTGTAAACCTGCGCATACCACCGGCTATGCTGTCGTTGTAAGCGTATGCGTTTGTCATTGCGGTAAACAAACCCATACTCATCAATTTCGTAGTTCTTGGTGTCGGGGAGCGGAAGTCGTTTGTCGGATTTAAATATCTGAGCGGTCATGGGAATCTCTGAGCGGTTGTAAAAAGCGAGCATAGCACAGAAAAGAAACTGACGCTACCCCCTATATAAAACTTTCTTAAGGAGGAAGAATAATTAATTCTATTACAGAATTAATTATTCTTTCCTCTGGGGAAAGTTTTCAGTCTCGCTCACCGGAGCGATAATGACAACTATGGTGGTTAGATGCAAATTAAGCCGTTTTAGCTCGAAATTGAATCTCTGAGCGGTTTTCCCGTCAATGTCTTTGAAAACGCTCTCTGAGCGCATAACCGCTCAGAGATTGGCTTTTTCAGCCCGCTGCGCCCGAATCTGCTCCCTATTTCTGAGATAATAAAGCCGGTTATACTCGCGCTGTTCTTCCTTCCAGGCAGGGCTGTTCTCTTGTTTTAAGGCCCTTTTTCTTTTGATCCATTTTTTATTTTTATGGTAATATTTTTTCTGGTAGTTCAGTCGAGTATTTCTGTTGTTTAGGTAATACTCTTTCTTCTTTTCTGGGTCCATGACGGATTAAATCTGCATTCCAGCCCTTGTCAAATTTTTTCACACGCTCACATATATATAGGTGGTTCGCTAATATAAAAAGAGGTCGAAGACCGGTGGCGTCCTAACTGGTTAATGGTCAATGGCTTATGGTCAATTGTGCATGGTCAATGAAGCCGGTTTGCCTTTAGAATAAAGGAAAATAGGTTGTTTTACTGTCACCTATAAGGTTGCCAAGGGGTTTACAAACAGTGAATGATAGGTTAATGTAGTGTCGTGAAGAAGAACGAGACTGCCACAGAGCAGACAGATAAGGCAACTAACGTTGCTACCATTAAAACGCTGATCGTAACAACACTGGCAACAGTGTTTGCTGACCTCAGTAGAACAATGAGCATGAACAAGTGGAAGGATTGTGTCAATCTTGGCATTACCGCCATTGAAACCATGCCCGAAACATTCACCGCTAGCGGTGGAGAACTGGAACACGGCAAAAAGGTATTCTTGGATGCCAGTGAATGGGCTTGCACTCTTGAGGATGGGCGCAAGGCAAAGGCTGACTACAAGAAAGCCACAGCCGTTGAAAGGGCTGGCAAGCTTGCCATTCCCGTCATGGTTGACAAGCTTGATACTTTGAACAAGCTCCAGTCATAGGCAACTAAGTGTGAACGCTTAAGCGTTCACGGAACCTAGCCCTGTCAGCTACGGCTGGCAGGGCTTCATTCCGTGAATGATTGACTACAGCCGAGCAATGATCCGTCAGGGCTTGGATGTCGCGACGTCTCCACCACAGGGCTTGCAATGACCCGTCAGGGCAAGCCCCATCAGGTGGCACGGGTAGGCTTTAAATGGCTTGCAATGACCCGTCAGGGCAAGCCCTATTCAAAAGCCATTCTCATGGCGTATACGTCATGCAATCTATGAGCATAGGCTCTACAGCCAAGCAATGACCCGTCAGGGCTTGGATGCATCCTATGAGCTTGCCATATGGTAAGCGGGTTGCCAAATCTTGAGCTTGAATTACTCAATTGATAAATATGTCCACTAACGTCTTTGGACATAGCCAAAACAACAGTCATTAAAACACGCAAGATTTACGCCCTTGTGATGTGGTTAGGGCTGGCAATTCTATTGTATAGCGCAATAGGGGGCCAGTGCCAGAGGGCTAGTTCGTCGCAGAGCAGCGACTAGGCAAGGGGGCGCATAGGCTTGACCTATGGTCACGCATCCGAAAAGAACAAACGCAGAACGTCCTGCACCATGTGCCATGTGCCATGCACACGCAACATGACACATGGGTTATGGACCCTTGCACAAAAGGCATCTAGTCGAAAGACCAGGTGCGGAATGGAATGCAACCTGGTCCTGACAGCAGGGCGAAACCTAACTCGTTAGTGCGGGCAGTCATGCCACTTGTGTGGCTGCCCGCCTTTCGACAGGTGTGCCAGCAATATGATAGCGGGCGCACCTGGTGAAAGTGAACCTAAACAAAAGGAAAGCATATGATAGGACTAGACCCTAACAAACTCAGCAAGAGTGAAATGATCGACTACGCACGATCACTCTTCCGCAATTGGAACGCACGGCAGAAGGAGTGCCGGCGATTGCGGAAGAAAGTTGAAGAACTCCAGGCGGATAACAAGGAATTGAGGAGTGCCATGTGGCATGGACGCCCCTAATCATGTTCATCTATCACAAGCCCAGCGCCAGGGACAAGCGAGCCTATAAGGAGGCAGAGCAAGAGGCGCTCACAAGCGGAACCGCATCCGGCTTCACAGATTGCAAGCCCCCCACAGGACCGGAGAAAAACCGCAAGGGATCCTTCCACATAGATGAGAAGGCATCCATAGAACTCAACAAACCAATCTCATGAGTAGAGACACCAACCCCTACAGAGTAGGGACAACAGCCGGCAGACCTGTGTATGATTTCACAGGTAATACTGCCAAGGTAGTAGACGAGGAGCATAAGCCCCCGCACCAGCCCACTGAGGCATGGAAAGCACTCGACATCCTCAACCTGGGGAGAGACGAGAACGATAAGTAAACGTGGAATGTATAACCTTAACTATTAGAAAGGAGGTATTAATATGGAAGGAATAAAAACATTAGAGAAGTTCACATTGGTAGAGCGCCAGGAAGACATGACAAGTATGCATGATAACTGGAACCCCCTCTGGAATTGCGAATGCTCTCTTTATCATGAGCATACATGGGACAATCCCAGGTATGACATAGGGCTTAACTGGGCGAGCAATCCAGTGAAGGTAGAAGCCACCCCAGAACAGGACCTTGCATTCAAGGAACTGTTGAAGCGGGTCAAGGCATGGGAAGATGAGAAACAGATGACCTTTAAGGGGTCACTGATCTCTTTATGCAGGAACTACATGCTTAGTAGACCCCTCGCTTGCCCTCTTTGTGGGCAATAGCCAACAAGTAAACGTGGAATGTATAACCTTAACTATTAGGAAGGAGATAAATAGATATGATCAGAACATTGTGGATAAGGTTGCACAACCTTGGACAGTTGAAGCGTGTTGTTGTTCGTTACCTTATCAAGGTAAAGGTTGACAACGGGTTCACTGTTTGGCCGAAGCCCCTGCCTCAGACGAAGGCAGAACTTCGCAGCTACTGGACAAGCAACGGATACACAGACATCCGTTACTCAGGTAAGAACAAGACGTTCTACCTGAACAACAAGGAAGGCACTTCGGTTACCTTCCCGAAAGCATAACTGCTGGCAACCAGTCAGCAGATCACAGCCCGCCGGTTTCATGTAAACCGGCGGGCTTTTTTATAACCCTAACTAAAAGGAAGGAGGTGAACAGGTATGACTGTAGAAGAAATCACATCAACGGCAGGTATGATAAAAGCAATAGCATATGCAATCAGCCGCAATGATGCGGACCTACTTGATAAAGTAGATGCACACCACATGGAGCATGGGGATGACATCTGCTCGTTTGATGAGCGCGTTGCAATTCTTGTACTCCTTGGGACAGCCCAAAGAGCAATTGCAATTGCAAAGCAAGCCAGCAAGTAAACGTGGAATGTATAACCCTAACTAAAAGGAAGGAGGTGAACAGGTATGGAAACAAAAGCAGAAGCAGAAGCTAGAGAATATAGGAACTTGACGTGCTTTCCCAGAGTGACCCCAAGCGACAGCATTAAGTATTGCAGGGAGGTGATAGAACGTCAGGAAGAAAGGATTGCTGAATTGATCCAGAAGATTGGGGGTGAACCCAACTACAGCATCTAAACGTGGAATGTATAACCTTAACTATTAGGAAGGAGGTGAACAGGTATGGCTGATGAGCCAACTAGACTCCAGGGTATACTGGATAAGCAAACCCCAGCAGACTGGGACCGGCACGTTAAAGACAAAGGAGATGTGCCACCAAAGGAAGAGCCAGTGATAGCAGGAGCAAAGGGCTTCTCACTGAAGCTCGCATTCAAGGTCGCCGGTAACGGCAAGTAAAGCAAAGGCAACATGCACCATGCGCCCTGCGCCTGTTGCCTTAACCAATAACAGGGGTGCTTTGTATTATGAACCAAGATGAAGTGATATCTCCAAGCAGGAGATATGTAATGATGTGTACCAATTCCAAATGGGATGGGTATGAACCCGTGCTTGTAACAATCAAGCATGATAAACCTAACACGGCGCGGTATGCCACAAGACAATTCCTTTACCACAACACCCATGCTTGCATGGGTATGGGTTTGGTAGTTGTCCCCATTGAGCAATACCTGGATGTGGAAGGGCTTGAGCTTATGGAAACGGAAGCCGGCGACATTGATGTTGTGCTTCCTGACCCTGCCTCTATTGAAGGGGTCCTCATTAAGTAGGAATGACTTATGAAAAGTAAAACATACTGGACTACAGAACATTACCTAGATGCAGTCCCCATAGACCTGGGGGAATTGATACGGGCGGTGACTGCTCAGAGTAATAGAGACCTCTGGTGTAACAACCACCTGACTCCAGAAACATGCCCCTTAGATCCTGACTTCTTGATTACCGAAGAGTCTCTCCTGGAGAAGACAAGGCATTACACGCAGACAGGTAATAAGCTGGATGCTTACCGCATCTACGATGGTGACTATGGGGGTGACAAATTCTACCTCACGGTAGGCATTCGCTACGGGGATGAGGGCAGTGAGTATATTAGCCCTCAACTCACACGGGAGGTCGCGGATCTGTTTGATCTGGATCCCCTTAAAAAGGATAAGTAAACTGAATAACAATCTGCCTCATGCGCCATGCTACGGGTGCAGTGGGGCTTAACCTAGAACCAAGTAGCGTTATGAAAGCAAAAGAAAAAGGCATCATTGAGAAGATCAAGGATGCGAAATCAGCCAAGAAGGTGACGCACCTTCTGAGTAAGGCAGCCAAGTATGCCTACGCATCGCCCAAGACGATGCGCAGGGTGAAGAGGCTTGCCGAACGCCAGTTTAAAAAGCTGGCCAATAGTAACAATAAGAAAGGAAAGGCGTGATGTATACAACAGAACAACCTGACCTGACTATTG